>Ga0209628_10000001_pt1 | contig 221823 bp, 197 predicted proteins | sample TergutCu122P4_FD_187285 | JGI IMG/M metagenome (GOLD analysis project Ga0209628, IMG submission 187285) | Cubitermes ugandensis P4 segment gut microbial communities from Kakamega Forest, Kenya - Cu122 P4 (SPAdes) (version 2) | ecosystem: Host-associated > Arthropoda: Insects > Digestive... | reverse complement strand
TCTTGCATCGACGATATCGGCTTCGTTGTCCTGTTGCGATACGAAGATGACCGGCAACGGTTCCAGCAGCTGCTCGCGGATCCAGGTCAACACTTCACGGCCGGAGGCCCCTGGCGTTCGCCAGTCGAGCAAAGCCAGATCGAAAATTTCGCGACGCAACACGCGCATCACATCATCGCCACGGGCAAACAAATGAACCTCGTGGCCGGAGCGCCCCAACAAGGAGGTTAAAGCATCTCCTTGTGCAGTATCATCTTCAAGTACAAGAATACGCATAGATTTCCCCCCTCCGGTAAACACGTTACTGAATCATCTGCATGGCCATCCAGCTACAAACAATGACCTGCCGTCATGATATATCATGAGCGTTAGTGTTTTTGCTTCCTTACAACGATAACACAAAAAAGGCTAAAGATTCACGTAGTTAACCCCTTTATCAGGATAAGGGGCGCGCGGCGCAGTACTCGTCTGTTGCATCTTTTCCACACGCCGGGTGACCCTATATCGAGATTTTTGCTCTGGTATCCGCCGACGAAAGAGGGGAAGCTAAAAAAGCGGTAGGCGCTGTTCTTTTCTACCATTTATTGAGGTAGAATCCGCCTGTGCCGCTAGATCTAGCGGTTCTGAGATTACCGGGCAGCGTGAGGAAAACGGCGCATTCCGCCGTGCGATTGTTGGACGTTGCTTCTGTAGGTTTTGTGTGACCCGGGTTTACTTTTTGTCTGAAGGAAGCTTATGTCCGTTTCAGTGTCCTCTTCATCGTACGCTTCATCGCCTGCTGTCCTGGGAGAATCGGCGCTGTTACCGCGTCAGATCATCAAACGCGATGGTTTGCGGGTGCCGTTTGACTTGCAGAAGATTGCGGTAGCGATTGCCAAGGCGGGCAGCGCGACCGGTGAATTCGATAGCAGCGAAGCGCAAAAACTTGCGTCGCAGGTAGGTCGAGTGCTGGCGTACAAGGCGATGGACGGCGTGCCGACGATCGAGGCGATCCAGGACCGCGTTGAGGAAACGCTGATTGCTGCCGGTTATTATGTGACGGCGCGCGCTTACATCGTTTACCGCGAAAAACACAAGCGGTTGCGCGACACCCAAAAGACACTGATCAATGTCGCTAATGCGATCGACGAGTACCTCGACCAGCGCGACTGGCGGGTCAACGCCAACGCCAACCAGGGCTATTCGCTGGGCGGTTTGATTCTGAATGTCTCCGGTAAAGTGGTCGCCAATTACTGGCTCGATCACGTCTATGAACCCGAGATTGGGCAAGCGCATCGCGAAGGCGATGTGCACATTCACGACCTCGACATGTTGGCTGGCTATTGTGCCGGCTGGTCATTGCGTACACTGTTGTTCGAGGGATTGAACGGCGTACCCGGCAAGGTGGAAGCGGGACCACCGAAGCACATGAGCAGCGCGGTCGGACAGATCGTCAACTTTCTGGGTACGCTGCAGAACGAATGGGCGGGCGCGCAGGCATTCTCGTCGTTCGATACCTATATGGCGCCGTTCATCCGTAAGGACAACATGGCGTACGACGAAGCGAAGCAATGCATTCAGGAACTTATCTACAACCTGAATGTGCCGTCGCGCTGGGGCACGCAAACGCCGTTCACCAATCTGACATTCGACTGGGTGTGTCCTGAAGATTTGCGTGAGCAGGCGCCGGTCATCGGCGGGGTCGAGCAGTCGTTTACCTATGGTGATCTGCAAAAAGAAATGGACATGATCAATCGGGCGTACATCGAAGTGATGACGACCGGCGACGCCAAAGGTCGTGTTTTCACTTTTCCGATTCCGACTTATAACATCACGCCGGATTTCGACTGGGATCATCCGAACTGCGAATTGCTGTTTGAGATGACTGCCAAGTATGGGCTGCCGTATTTCCAGAATTTTCTCAATTCGGAACTGAAGCCCAATATGATTCGCTCGATGTGTTGCCGCCTGCAACTCGATTTGCGCGAGTTGTTGAAGCGTGGCAATGGCTTGTTCGGCAGCGCCGAGCAAACCGGCTCGTTGGGCGTGGTGACGATCAACTGCGCGCGCTTGGGCTATTTGTACGCCGGCGATCGTGAAGGGTTGTACCGCCGCCTTGATTACCTCCTTGAAATCGCCAAAGAAAGCCTGGAGGTCAAACGCAAAGTCATCCAGCGCCTGATCGACCAGGGTCTGTTCCCGTACACCAAGCGTTATCTGGGAACACTGCGCAATCATTTTTCAACGCTCGGCATCAACGGTGTCAATGAAATGATCCGTAACTTTACCGGTGACGAAAAAAACATTGCTACCGAATGGGGACATGCATTCGCCGAAGATCTGCTGAATCATTTGCGCGAGAGGATGGTTGCTTTTCAGGAAGAGACGGGGCATCTCTATAACCTGGAAGCGACACCGGCGGAAGGAACAACGTACCGCTTTGCCAAAGAAGACAAAAAGCGTTTTCCGAACATTCTGCAAGCAGGAACGCCGGAAGCGCCGTATTACACCAATTCGACGCAACTGCCGGTGGGCTTTACCGATGATCCGTTCGAGGCGCTGGCGCGGCAGGAACCATTACAAACCAAGTACACTGGCGGCACGGTGTTGCACCTGTACATGACCGAACGCGTGTCGTGCGCCAATGCCTGCCGTGATTTGATCCGGCGATCGCTGGAGCGTTTCCGTTTGCCGTATGTGACGGTGACGCCGACCTTCTCAATCTGCCCGGTGCATGGTTATCTTGCCGGCGAACACGAATTTTGCCCGAAGTGCGATGAAGCGCTGCTGGCGAAGAAGAAACAACAAGCATTGGCGCCTGTTTGAGATGGCGCTGATGCGAATGTTGGATGAAGTAGGAAAAGTTGGAAGTAAGCTGTAAAATGGATGTAATGATGTTCAGAGTTAAAAAAGAACCCAGACAGGAAAGTTTGATGAGGAGTTTTAAAAATGAATGCACAAAAAGTTGAGCAACCCATGTTGGTTACTTTGAACGACAGCGAGCGTCAACGCTGCGAAGTGTGGACGCGAGTCATGGGCTATCATCGGCCGGTGGCTTCGTTCAACATCGGCAAGAGGAGCGAACACCGCGAGCGCCGTTTCTTCTGCGAAGCGCGGGCCAAGTAAGAAGTTCCTATTCAAAGCGCCTCGAGTGCTTTGTGCGGCCTTTCCGAAATGGTATCGGGAGGCCGTTTTTCATGGGGCTTCGGGAAAGTGGCTCATGTCGAAATCAGGGCGGTCGGAAAAAGCAAATGAACCGCAAAGAGCGCAAAGAAAGTTAAGCGAGCGGATATAACAGAAGGGGCAAGAAATAATAGGGGAACCGCGAAGTTTTTTCTCTGCGCTCTTCGCGGTTAAAATAAAAGAATCAGCTAAAACTGAGAACGCTCAAGCTTGGTACGTACTTTGCGATGAATGACCCATTCCCCCCGCTGTCAAAAACGTTGACGCCTTCCGCATTGCGGATCGGCGGTTTGGTGCCGTTCACCGCGACCGATTACCCGGACGCGCTGGCGGCGGTCGTATTTTGCCAAGGCTGCCCGTGGCGTTGCGGCTACTGCCACAACCCGCATCTGATTCCGGCGCAGGGTGAGCATCTGCTCGATTGGCCGGCGATCAGCGAATGGTTGGAAACGAGGCGTGGTTTGCTCGACGCGGTCGTGTTCTCCGGCGGCGAACCGACGGCGCAACCGGCGCTGTTGGAAGCACTCACAGCGACGCGTGCGCGCGGGTTCCGAATCGGTTTGCATACCGGCGGCGCCTATCCGCGCCGTTTGCAAGCGTTGCTGCCGTACCTCGACTGGGTTGGCCTTGATCTCAAGGCGGGGCCTGATGGTTATGAGAGGGTGACTGGTGTAGTGGACAGCGAGCTTGGCGCATTCGAGGCGTTGACGCTGATACAACACGCTGGTGTGCCGTTCGAAGTGCGCACGACTGTGCACGGAGCGCTGACGCCACCGAAAGAGTTACGGATTCTGGCAGCCATTCTCAACGGACGCGGTGTGATGCGCTGGGTGCTGCAGCCGTTCCGGGCGCTGGGCTGTGATAACAAAGCGCTGCTGGCGCGCGCCGACGAAGCGCCTGTCCTCGACGAAGCGTTGTTGCAGACGTTGCGGGAATTCGTTCCGCACATCGACGTACGGCATTAAGTTCCGGTATCGTCTGTATCGAGACCTTTACGCTTTGTAGGCCGACAACTGCGAAGCTTTACGTGACGCCGCGAAGGCCCCCTCTCGCAAACTTTCAAGGGGAAGGCTGGGCGGGGAAGGGGGTCTCTGGATTCTGCAATTTCCTTTGTTCCTTCGCGCTGTCGCGTGAATGTATTTCCACCGCCGGATTTTCCATTGCATAGGAACCTGTTAGACTTACGTCATTTCGCTGCCCCTGAAAGGCATTTCGTGTTTGACACAGGAAAATCCACTAAAGCGGCTCGTTGCACGAAGGCGTTGCGCGCATGAGCGTCGCCGTCGTTCATTCGCGGGCATTGGCGGGGATTGAAGCGCCGCCGGTGACGGTCGAAGTGCATTTATCGGGCGGCTTGCCCGCGTTCAACCTGGTTGGCTTGCCCGATGCGGAAGTCCGTGAGGCACGTGACCGGGTACGCGCCGCGTTGCAAAATGCCCGCTATGAATTCCCGGTACGCAAGATCACCGTCAATCTGGCGCCGGCTGACCTGCCGAAAGATTCGGGGCGTTTTGATCTGCCGATTGCGCTCGGCATCCTCGCCGCGACTGGCCAGATTCCGCAGAAAGCGCTGGATCATTACGAATTCGCTGGCGAGCTGGCGTTGACCGGCGAATTGCGCGCGATTCGCGGCGCGCTGGCGATGGTGCTCTCGGCGCGGCGCGACGGCCGGGCGTTTATTCTTCCGGAAGTGAGCGCTCGCGAAGCCGCGCTGGTGCGAAATGCGACCGTACATCCGGCCCGTTCGCTGCTCGCTGTTTGTGCGCACCTGAGTGGTCAGGAAGTCCTGCCGACGCAAGCGGCGGAAATTCCCGATGAAGACAGCACTGAAATTCCCGATTTGTCAGAGGTACGTGGGCAGCATCAGGCCAAGCGCGCGCTGGAAATCGCTGCTGCTGGTCAACATTCCCTTCTTCTGGTCGGCGCGCCGGGTACGGGCAAATCAATGCTGGCGCAACGGTTGCCCGGCATCATGCCGCGCCTGACCGAAAGTGAAGCCTTGGCGACGGCAGCGATTGCGTCGCTGACAGGGCGCTTTTTACCGCAACAGTGGCGGCAGCGCCCGTTCCGTGCGCCGCACCACACCGCCAGCGCCGTGGCGCTGGTTGGCGGCGGCAGCGAGCCGCGCCCTGGCGAAATTTCTCTGGCGCATAACGGTGTGCTTTTTTTGGACGAGTTGCCGGAGTGGGATCGTGCTGTACTCGAAGTGCTGCGCGAACCGCTGGAATCCGGCGAGATACACATTTCGCGCGCGGCGCGGCAAAGCGTTTTTCCGGCGCGGTTTCAACTGGTTGCGGCAATGAACCCCTGCCCTTGCGGCTGGCAGGGGCACGAAAGCGGGCGCTGCCACTGCACGCCCGAAAACATTGCGCGGTATCGCAGCCGCGTCTCCGGACCGTTACTCGACCGCATTGACCTGTCGCTCGACGTGCCGTCGCTACCCGCCGAAGCGCTCAAGCTGAAACGACCGCCTGATCCCAGCGCCGAAAACAGCGCCGCTGTCCGCGCGCGCGTCACCCGTGCGCACAAAGTGCAGAAAGCGCGCCAGGGTTGCGCCAATGCGCACCTGTCGGCGGCGATGCTGCCGCACCACATCCACATCGACACCGAAGCCGAAACCTTGCTGGCGCAAGCAATGCAAAAAAACTTTTTATCGGCGCGCGCCTACCATCGTTTGCTGCGCGTCGCCCGCACCATCGCCGACCTCGCCGACATGCCTAACGTCACCTCGGCGCACGTTGCCGAAGCGCTCGGTTACCGGCGGTTTGATCGGACGGGGACATAGCTCGGATAAGCGAAGCGCTATCCGGAAGCCCTCCAACGTTATTTAACAGCTAAAGGCTCAAAGAATATCTCGCGCAAAACTGCGAAGTTGCAAAGAAGGCGAAAATCTTCTTCTCTTCAAAGGGTAGGAGCTTGCAGCGTTGTTACAAGGCTTTTGTGTTCTGCGTTTTCTGAGGTTAAATCTTTTTCTGGATAGTTTCCCGCTTTGTTAGTTACGCTCGCGGTTGCAATCTCGTTGCTCGCGCAGAAATGCGGAAAAAACAACCCTTCTCCCGCATGAGCGGGAGAGGGAAGGCGAAAGTCGAAAGGGTTACGTGTTTAACCTTGCTGTCTGCGCGGCGCTCGCCAGACAAGAGCGCCTAACATCAGAATCAACAAGGCAAGGCCGCGTGGGTCAAGCGTGGGAACGGTCGCGGGTTCCGGGGTTGACTTGGAGAGAACGGCCGTGCTCTCTTTGAGCGTGGCGGTGGCGGTCCTCATCCGGTTCTGGCCCATAACCCCGGCCGTATTCGTCAGCTTGCCCGCTGCCACGTCGGCGGCCGTCACCGTGTAATCGCCGCTGGTGCATTCGATCACATCGTTAGGCGCCATCGTTACCGTGGAAAGATCCGCCACGTCAACGCCGCCTTGCGTGCAAGTCACCGCTGGCACGTTGCCGCCTCCTGAGAAGGTGTCGGTCAGCGTCAGGGTGGCCAAGGTTTCATTGCCGGTGTTGGTGATCGTGATTTTGTAAGACACGGTTTCGCCCGCGTTCGGCAGCGTGGGCTTATTGGCTTTCTTGACAATCGACAGCGCCGCGTTCCCCGTGACCGGCACGTCGAACGAAGCCTTCAGCGTGCGCGAAGCGGCTTCCTCCGGGTGGCCGGCCGGGTAAACACTCGGCGTCACGGTGGCATTGGTGTTCAAAATCTTCTCGCCGGTGTAATTCGCGGCGTTGTCGATATCGGTTTGCGTCACGATGTACGTGGCTGTGCAGGTGCCGCTCTGATTGACGGCTAGGGTCACCGGCATCGCTGCGCAGTTGAACACCAACGCGGTGCTTCCCGTGAAGCCGTCGTCCGTGACTACGAATGCGGGATTGGCAGGATCGTTGAGGGGGTCCGTCAAGTTCAGCGTGCTCGTATCGACCACGACGCCGGCCGGCCCGTTGTTCTTCAGCGTGAGCGTATAGACGATCGTGTCGTTCACCTTCGTCACCGCGGCGGTCGGAACGGGATTGCCGTTGACCTTCGCGGTTTTGGTGAACACGATGTTGGCGGTCAGCGGCTTGAGATCGACCGTGACCTTTGGAGGAGGAGGAATATCGTCGCCCCCCGGTTCCTTACCCTTGACCGAGGCTTCGTTCTTCACCTCGGTGTCAGTGGCGTCCACCGTGTACTGGGTGGTGCAGACGATCTTGTGTCCGGGCGCCAGGGACACGCCGGTTCCCGTCAGGGTAGCATACACCACGGTGGTGCCGGGAACGGGAGGCTGGTCCTCGCAAGCCGTCGTGGACGAACCGTTGGCGCCCGTGAACTGGTCAGTGAGCGTCACGGTGTTCAAGGTCGTGGCGCCACCGTTGGTGATCGTGACGGTGTAGGTCACAACCTTGCCTGCACCCGGCAGCACCTCCGTCTTCACTCCCCCTATGCTGGCCTCTTTCGTAAGCGTCAGTGCGCTGCTCGGCTCAACCGGCACGTCGAACGAAGCCGTCTGCGGGCGCGAAGCGGCCTCCTCCGGATGGCCGGTGGGGTAAACACTCGGCGTTATGGCGGCATTCAGGTTCTGGATCTTCGGCGGGTTGTAGTACATCATGGCGTTGTCGATGTCGGCCTGCAACACCTGGTACGTGGCCGTGCAGGTGCCGCTCTGACCCACGGTCAGGGTCGCCGGCATCGCCGCGCAGTTGATCGTCCACGTGTTGCTTCCCGTGAAGCCGTCAGCCGCAGGTGTGACCGCGGGATCGTTGAAGGGATCCGTCAAGCTCGACTTATTCGTGTCGACCACGACGCCAGTCGGCCCGTTGTTGGTCAGCGTGAACGTATAGACGATCGTGTCGTCCTTCTTCGTCACCGGAGCGCCATCCACGCCATTGACCTTCGCGGTCTTGGTGAACGCGATGTTGGCGGTCAGGGGCTTGAGATCGACCTCGACCGGTGGGGGAGGAGGCACATCGTCGTCGTCCGGTTTCTTGCCCGTAATCGAGGCAGTGTTCTTCACCTCGGTGTCGGTGGCGACTACCGTGTACTGGGTGGTACAGACGATCTTGTGTTCGGGCGCCAAGAACACGCCGGTTCCCGTCAGAGTGAGATACGCCACGGAGGTGGGGATACCGGGAGCGGGAGGCTGGTCCTCGCAGGTCGTTGTTGGCGGCGTGACCGGCGGCGTGCCGTTCACCGTGAAACTGTCGGTCAGCTTCACGGTGTTCAAGGTCGTGTCGCCGGTGTTGGTGATCGTGACGGTGTAGGTCACAATCTTGCCCGCGCCCGGCAGCACCTCCGTCGTTTGCACCCCCGCTACGGTGGCCACTTTGGCGAGCGTCAGTCCGCTGCTCGGCGTGACCGGTACGTCAAACGTAGCTGTCTGCGGGCGCGAAGCGGCCTCCTCCGGATGGCCGGTGGGGTAAACACTCGGCGTTATGGCAGCATTCAGGTTCTGGATCTTCGGCGGGTTGTAGTACATCATGGCGTTGTCGATGTCGGCCTGCACCACATGGTATGTGGCCGCGCAGGTGCCGCTCTCACCCATGGCCAGGGTCGCCGGCATCGCCGCGCAGTTGATCGTCCACATGTTGCTTCCCGTGAAGCCGTCAGCCGCGGGTGTGACCGCGGGATCGTTGAAGAGATCCGTCAAGCTCGACGCGTTCGTGGCGACCACGACGTCAGCCGTCGGCCCGTTGTTGGTCAGCGTGAATGTGTAGACGATCGTGTCGTTCGCCTTCGTCACCGGAGCGCCATCCACGCCATTGACCTTCGCGGTCTTGGTGAACGTGATGTCGGCGGGCAGCGGCTGGAGATCGACCGTGACCACGTTGGAAGGAACCGGGGTTCCCCCCGCATCCTCGCCCGTGGCCTGGGCCGTGTTCGACACCTCGGTGTCGCCGTCCGTCACCGTGTAGTTGGTGGTGCAGGTGATCGCGTAGCCGGGCGCCATCTCCACGCCGGCGGACCCCGGCGTCAGGGAGGCATACGGCACGGTCTGGCTGGTCGGGACGGCGTTGTCCACGCAAGTCGTCGTCGACAGCGTGCCCGGCGTGCCGTGGCTGTTGGTCACCGTGAAATTGTCGGCCAGCGTTACGCCGTACAAGGTCGTGTTGCCGTCGTTGGCGAACGCTACGGTGTAAGTCACGGTCTTGCCCACACCCGGCAGCACCTGCGTCGGCACCACCCCTACGCTGGCTACTTTCGTGAGCGTCAGTTGGGAAGCCGCCCTGACCGGTACGATGGCAATACCCTCCGTTGACTCCATCGGGCCGATGATCTCCTGATCGTCGGGCGTGACGGCATCCGCGGTCGCGATGGCACTGTTCCTGATCACCTCGCCGGTGACGACGGGGTCGGCCGCGATGGCGTCGATATCGTCTTGCACCACCGTATACGTGGCCGTGCAGATGACGTAATCGAGGGGTTGCAAGAAGATTTTCTTGGTGGGGTCCAACGGGTCCGGGACGGCCTCTCCATCCGACGTCACGCAGTTTCCGATCGTCAGTGGAAGACCAAGTCCCGTGAAGCCGACGCTGGCTATGCCTGGCGGCACCTGGGGATCGGTCCAGCCCAGATGGGGAGGCTCCAGCTCCAGCCAATCGTCGTCGCCCGTCCCGTGATTCTCCAGCTTGAAGGTGTAGGTGATGATGTCGCCTGCTTTCGTCACCGTGTTGTTGGGCTTGGGCTGGCCTGGTTGGGGATTCGTGCCGTCCGTAACCACCGCTGTCTTGGTCAGCAAAACATTGTTCACATACAGCACGGCCGGGCCGCTTGGGTCGGGAACCAGGCCGTCTATACCGGTCATACCGCCGTCGTTATTGACAGGCGCCTTGTTCACGTCATTGACGTACACCCCCTCGTTGTCGGCCGTGACATTCACGCTGATGGTGCATGTGGCCGCATTTTCGGCGATGCTGCCGTTCACGACATTGATTGTGTTGCTGCCCGCAACTGCGGTTACTTGGGTCCGCTGCACCTGAGCTGCCGGTGGCGTGGGGAGACCCGTCTGGCAGGTGGTCGACCATGTTGCGCCACTCACAGGATCGGCGACGATCTTCACCCCGTTGGGCAATTGATCGGTAAACGACCAGCCGGTTTTTTCAAGCAGGTCGTTCGTGTTCACGACGATGAAGGTCAGGGTGCCTGTCTTGCCCGCCGCGATGGCGCCGTCCCGGTGCAGCTCCGGATGAGGAGCATTGAAGGATTTGTACAGAGTCGGCGTGGCATCCAGAAGCTGGAGCATGTCGAAGGCCACGTCGTTGGCGGCGTTGGCCGTTTGCAGGTTGTTGATTTGAAGGCCCAGCGTCGTACCCGCTGCCGGAAATTGATAAGGCTCCGAATGCAGCGTGACGACAAAGATATTGCCCGCGGCTTGGCCGGCCGGCAACGTGGCAGCAACGATCCTGTCGACATACGGATATGTAAAGCCCGTCACGGTCTGCGAAGGCAGGGGGGGAGGGGTATAGGATCTTGTTGTACCTGCTCCAGTCCCTGTACTTCCACTGGACGCCGAGGGGCAAACGCTACCCGTGGGGCCCGTGGTGGCCGCGGTTCCATCACTCTGAAAAGCGCCTACCCTGACGCCATTGACCATCAGGTTGACGTTCTCCCAAGGGTCCTTCCAACCTCTGTCCCCAACAGCCGTGATTTGCTGGTCGGTGCTGCAATGCACCGCGGCAAACATGGCCGAGGCCACATAAAAATGCCCCGGAACCGGAATGATTGCAGGGTTGTACTGGGAAATATTGGGAATGCTCAGTTGCACGAACTGGGTTGCACTCTGAGCCGTTGCTCCATTCGTCATGGAGGCCACTGCACTGTTCTTGTTGTTGGTGCCGCCTCCCTGGGCTAGCCCTAGGACATAGGCCATTCTCTTGAGGTAAGTCGCAGCAAAGGTATTTGTCGTATTGGTGGCGTTTGGGCTGGAGGCGACATACAAGCCGCCGCCGTTGTTGCAACCGGTATCCATGCTGGTAATGCCGGTATCGTCGACATTCACCACCCAGCCATTGCAGCGGTTAGGCGGCAGCCAGGCGGTATCGGCGGTGTACACCTCGCCATTCACCCCCAGGTACGTGGTGAGCGGATCCGGCGTGGGGGTCCTGTTGTCGTCGAAACTCTCTTGCCAAATCTGGGTCGGCGCCACCGGCGACGGAGCCTGCGCCTGCGCCGGCGCGGCGAGGAAAACATTAATAGCAAGCAGCGCGCCTGCCACCAGTGCGGGTAGAGATAACGCATGGGAAGGGTAAAAAAATGACTTCCGGGGTACGTTTGAAAAAGTTGCTTGCATTAACCGCAGTGCCATGAATTTCTCCTCTAGTTTCATGAGAGCTGGTTCCAACGTACATATTACATCTGCCGTTTTTGCATTGAGAAGGGTTTTGCATATATAAGACATCAGATTTTTTTTTATGTTGTTTTGGTGAATAGGGTGTTTTTATGAACGGCGCGCGGAATGGCAAAAAATGGCTCTGAAATGTGTCCAATTCATAAAAGCGAACGTAAGGGTGGACAGGATTTGCCCGCATGTGACCACTTTAGACGTGTGGTTTTGTGGCGGGGGTGCGGCCATCGATCCATCGGCGGCTGCGCGAAGCCGCAGGGTACAGAATCCAGAAAAGCCGAGTCATGCGAAGCCTGTTGCTTCTTCTCCGTCCCAGCGTCTTCTTGGCGGGGAGAGCTTCAAAGAACCGCCGCGAGAGAATTATTCTTCGCGCTCTTTGCGGTTAAAGAATGTTTTGGCTTCCCGGGCAACGCCTTGCTTATCCGGGCTTGTTGCCCCCATCCCAGCCTTCCCCCGCGTACGGGGGAAGGGGACGGCCCCTCTCCTTGAAGGGGGTGGGCGTCGTACTCCGCGTTTTTGCGTGATGCGCAAGGGGCGGATTTCAAACCCTCTCTTATATTTTGCGTTCTATGTGTTCTTTGCGGTTAACCGGTTTTTCTGACCGCCCTTGCTCCGGTTACTTATCGAGAACTTCTCCGCTACCGCAATCAATTCGGCGGGCCGGGTAAATCACTTTGCGGTCGGCGCCGTTCAACTTTCCTTCGACAGTGATGTACATCCAGCCTTCCTTACCCTTGCGGTAGGAAACGGTTTGCGGGAAGGCGTCTTCCACGTTGGCAAACGTATAAATCGTATTGTCCTGATCGGTGGTTTCGCCGCTGAACCGGAAGCGATATTCTTTTTCGCCGGGGGCGGCGATAACGTAGTACATCGCGTCGTCACGAACTTCCATCCGCAGGAATTGATAATCCTGCGTTTTACCGCCGAGAACGGTATGGCTGACGCCCAGCATCATTTCGCCGCGCAACGGCAGCCAGTGCTCCCGATAATCGCGTTTGTTGACACTTCCTTTCCAGCAACCGTCGAGCCAAGCCAGCGACGCCAAAGGCCCGGCGGTTTCCTGCTTGCTTTCGGCGGGTTGCGGCGCTTCCTCCACTGCCACAGGCGCGGCCTCGACCGCCGGCGGCGGGTTGGTTTCTTCGCTCTTGGGAAGCGGTTGAGCACAAGCGCCGAGCAACACGATCGGCAACAACAAAGAAACGTTCTTGATGAACGGGAAAGATTTCATAATAATTTCCTGCGTGTGTTGTAACGATACGGGGCGGAGCAAAAGCCCCGCCCCGTATCTTAACTCAGAACGTATAAGTGAATTGCAGCGATGTTACGGTCGCGTAGTTGTCGTAATGACCGTCGAGCGTGCCGCTGGCTTGCGGGTTATTGCTATCGTTGTGAATCGGACCGTTCTTGGCGAACAGGTAGGCGAAGCCGGCGTCGAGGTGCATTTGCTTGTTGATCGCGTATTGACCGCCGATGCTTACCCAGTAACGGTCGGCGTCAGGCAGGCGCGGCGTCCGGTAGGCGTCCTGAATCGGCGACTGGTCATAAGCAACACCGGCGCGCATCAGCCAGCGATCATCAAAGCGGTAATTGCCGCCGAGTGAAACCCGCCAAGTGTTCTTGAACCACTCCGGCGTGCTTTGCAGTGTGGTGCCGTCGGTGCGATTGAATGTCAGTTCTTTGATCGACGACCAACCAGTCCATTGAAGGTCGGCCATCAGATCGAGCTTCGGCGAGACTTGCCGGAAGACCGACAGATTGGCTGTTTGCGGGAGTGTGATGTCGGCGTGGATTTTGCCGTTGTAAAGGACGTTGTTTACGCTATTGGCGAGGCTGCCGACGATAGGCGCCAGCGCGGCGGGAACGCCGTCGAGCGATGGATTGTTGAACGCGACCGTGCCGTCGATCTTGTGTTTGATTTCGGAGCGGTAAGAAAGGCCGACGCGTGTGGCTGGATCGAATTCGTAGAGGAGGCCGGCGTTCCAGCCCCAGGCATTGTTGTGCCCCTTGACGGTGGAGATGCTGTCCAAGCCGCCGGTTGCACCGAGGATCGAGGGTATCATGTTGGCCGGCAGGAGGCCGGCAGCGGCAGCCGCTTGCGCGGCGGAACCGAGCGCGGCCGAATAGTTGACGGCGCTGGAGAAAAGCGCATGCACATACTGCCAGTTCACGCCGACGCCCAGGCTCAACTTATCGGTGGCTTTGAATGAAACGGCTGGATTGACGTTGATCGTCTGCACTTCCGAGCGCAATGCCTGATAGCGTCCCGCCCAACTGTTGTTGTAATCGGTTTCCAGGCCGAACGGCGAACCGATGCCGAGGCCGACGACCCAGCGATCGTTGATCGGCAGCGCGGCGTAGAAATTGCCGAGGAAGTTGGTGGAACCGGAATCGCCGCCTTCATTGCCCAACGGCTGGTTGAACGCAGGCTGCGAATTTTCGTTCTTGAACGACATCGACGGGATGGCGACGTGCAAGGCGGTGACGACTTGTGCCGACTTTCGCAGTGACAGCGTTGCCGGGTTGGCAAACATCGACGACGCATCGGCGCCTTCCGCCGCGCCACTGGCGAACGCGTTGCCCAAACCGCTGGCGCTTTGTTCTTGCAGGGCGAAGGCAGATGCCTGCGCTTGTGTGCACAAACCGGCAAAGCCGCTGCTGACGGCGATGGCCAACGCTATTTTTTTCAAGTTTGCTTTCATGGTACTCCTCTGGTTTTAAGTGAGATTGACTTTGAAAGGGGAAAGTTCCAAAAATGAAGGCGGGTCAATTTTGTAATGATTTTTTATAAAATGATGGAGCGAGGCGAAGCTGTTAATTTCGTTCACGTTATGCGGCGCTTCCTATGGGCGTTTTTTCTTCCGCCGCCGGCTGCCGTAACTCGCGGCGCAAGACTTTGCCGATGGTGTTCTTCGGCAGTTCGTCACGGAACTCTATTTGCCGAGGCACTTTGTAGCCGGCCAGGCTGGTGCGGCAAAATTTAATCAGCTCTTCCGCGGTTAATGTCGGGCTGCTTCTGACGACAAAGAGCTTGACGACTTCACCGGCGCGATTGTCGGGAACGCCGATGGCGGCGCATTCGGATACGCCCGGATGGGTCGAGGCGACCGCTTCAATCTCGGTCGGGTAAACATTGAGGCCAGACACCAGAATCATGTCTTTCTTGCGATCGACAATCGTAAAGCGACCGTGCCCATCCATTACCGCCATGTCGCCGGTCAGAAAGAAACCATCGGCGGTTTTTGCGCGTTCGGTTTCGTCGGGGCGCTTCCAATAACCTTGTGTGACTTGCGGACCGCGAATGCAAATCTCGCCGATGTCACCGATTCCGACATCTTTGCCATTGTCGTCGCGCAGCACGATATCGGTGGACGGAATAGGCATGCCGATCGAGCCGACGCCGTCATCATCCAGCCGGTTGATGATCGCGGCCGGCGAAGTTTCGGACAGGCCATAACCTTCCGACAGCGGATGGCCGGTGACTTCCCGCCAGCGCTTGGCCGTGGCCGGATGCAACGCCATCGCGCCACCCAATGAGATGCGCAGACTGGAAAAATCAAGTTTGCGAAAATCGGAATTGTTGAGCAGCGCGTTGAACAGCGTGTTGACGCCGGTGATAATGGAAAATCGGTAACGGCTGATTTCGCGAACCATTTTGGGAATGTCGCGCGGGTTGGTGATGAGCACACTTTCAGCGCCGATTGCCATCATCAGCAGGCAGTTGGCGGTCATCGAAAAGACGTGATACAGCGGCAACGGCGTGATCATGATTTGCCGCTCTTCGAGGTTGAGGAACGGCTTGACCCAGGCCAACACCTGCAGCAGGTTGGCGACGAGGTTGCCGTGCGTCAAAATCGCGCCTTTGGAGACGCCGGTGGTGCCGCCGGTATATTGCAGAAAGGCGATGTCGGAAGAAGCGGTTTCGACCGGCGCCAGCTTCATCCGTCGGCCGTGATTCAGAACATCGGTAAAGTAAATGGCATCCGGCAATGAAAAAGATTCCACTTTTTTCATCACGTGGCGCAACGCGAAGTCGATAAACAATCCCTTGAATCCCATCTCTTCGCCGATGGTGGTGAGAATGACGCGGCGCACCTGGGTTTTGTCGAGAACCGTTTCCAGCGTGCGCGCGAAATTCTCGGCAACAACAATCATTTCAGCGCCCGAATCATTCAATTGGTATTGTAGTTCGCGCGCTTTGTAGAGAGGATTGACATTGACGACTATGGCGCCGATACGCAACAGCCCGAACAGGCACACCGGGTATTGCAGAATGTTCGGCATCATCAGCGCGACCCGCGACCCTTTGGTGATGCCTTGTGATTGCATCCAGGCGCCGAACGCGGCAGAAAGCTCGTCGAGTTTGCGGTAGGTGATCGTATGCCCCATACAGGAGTATGCGGGACGCTCGGCGTACTGTTCGATACAGCGGCCAAACAGGCTGTTGATCGACAACGAAGGATCAATGTCAATCGTTGCCGGAACCCCTTCAGGATAATGCTCAAGCCAAATCGGATTCATAAATTCCCCTGCATCTTTCTTCCCCCCCTCACGCGAACCGCTGTGCATTCATTTACTCGCGTCTTCATTGCACTGGCTGTTGCCATGATTTTATTTGAGGGTGGATTTTACATGCTGGCGCACACCATACCACCAAGACGGAGAGAAAAACAAGGCGTATCAAATCGGCGCTATTTCACTTTTATCACGTGTTGCGATGCTTTAGGACACAGATAAAGCGTGTTTTTTGGAGAAACAAACAAGTTATAAGAAGTTAGAGAGAAAAGCCTTTTGATGTCTCGAGCATCGTTACATCAAAACCGGCGTCTTCGACGGCGGCGGCGAGCGCGATTTGCGCGGTTTGTGCGTCGTCGTACCGCACGGCGGCGCATTTGTCATCGAGCGATACCGCAACCTCAGCGACGCCGGAAATAGCTTTCAACGCGCGGGTAACGCTGGCGACGCAACCCTGACAAGTCATACCGTCAATGTGAAAAGTGGTGGTTACAAGGCTCATGATGAAATTCTTTCTTTGAGGAACAAAAACATTTTAACCGTAAAGAACGCATAGAACACAAAGAATAACTCGCACGGAGAAAAAGCCCTTAACCACAAAAAACATGAAAGGTGCGAAAAACACGAAAGCGCAAACCTCTTACCTCGCTTGCATTGTCTCTGTATCTGTATCACATTTGCTCAGTTGGTTTCACGCGGAAGCACAAAGTCACAAGAGCTGTAAAAACCATCTCACGCGAAGGCGCGAAGCCGCGAAGGAAGAAAAGACGTCCTCCCCTTCAAGGGGAGAAGAGTGGGGATGGGGATGAGGTTCTTCCCTCTCCTTCACTCCGCTGACGCTGGATTTTCGCTCTCGCTGGAATGAGGGGACTTCTCTTAGTGACTTCGCGTTTTCTCGTGAGAATTCTTTGCGTTCTTTGCGGTTGATGCGTTTTACCCACGGGAACGCCAACGCTTGAGCAGCAGCGCATTGGTGACAACGGAAACCGACGACAACGCCATCGCCGCTCCGGCCAGCACCGGCGACAGAAAACCGAGCGCCGCCAGCGGAATGCCGAGTACGTTATAGACAAACGCGAAAAAAAGGTTCTGTCGGATTTTACGTAGCGTAGCACGTGATAAATCAATCGCATCGGCTACCATCGTCAAATCGTTGCGAAGCAGCGTCATGTCGGCAACCGTCAGCGCACTGCCGGAACCGGCGCCCATAGCAAACGAGACGTCGGCTTGCGCCAGCGCCGGCGCGTCATTGACGCCGTCGCCAACCATGCCGACAACGCGATGGGCTTGTTGCAATGCGACCACCAGCGCGCGTTTGTCCTGCGGCAACTGTTGCGCGCGCACTTCGTCGATACCGGCGAGGCGGGCGATGGAGCGCGCCGCCGTTTCATGATCGCCGGTCACGAGATACGGCGTGATGCGCTGTGTGCGCAATGCAGTCATTGTCGGCGCGGCGCTGTCGCGTATCGTGTCGGCGAGCAGCAGTAAGCCCAGGCATTGCGCGTCACGAGCTATGAAGACGCGGGTGGCGGATGTTTCTGCCCCGCTCAACGACTCAATGGCGGTTGAGTCGATGCCTTGCGCTTGCAGGAATGTCGGCGAGCCGATGCGCCACGTTTCGCCGTTGAGGCCGGCGCTGACGCCCAAACCGCTGTGTTGCTGAACATCGGCAACTTCAGGCAATGCAAGACCTCGCGCTTGCGCGGCGGCAACGATGGCTTGCGCCAGCGGGTGATTCACGCCTTGTTCCAACGCTGCCGCGGCGGACAGCAAGGTATTTTCATCGAGAGGGGACGAGGGATGCAAACACAGTTCGACAAGATGCGGCGTGCCCGTGGTCAACGTGCCGGTTTTGTCGAACAGCAAGGTGTCGATTCGTTCGGCGCGTTCAAGTGCTTCGGCGTTTTTGATCAGAATACCGACTTGCGCTGCGCGACCGACACCGACAATCAGCGCGGCGGGCGTCGCCAGCCCGAGTGCGCATGGGCAGGCGATAACCAATACGGCGGTGGAGCGCAGCAACGCCTGCACCCAATCACCGAGCACGAAACCGTTGACGATCAGCGTCAGTACGGCGATGGCCAACACGGCAGGAACGAACACGGCAGCGACGCGATCTACCAACCGTTGGATCGGCGCACGCGAGCTTTGCGCCTGCGCGACCTGACGAACGATACCGGCAAGCAGCGTGGCGCTCCCGACAGCGGTGGCGACGCATTCGAGGGCGCTGCCGGTATTGACCGTGCCGGCGAAAACGGTATCTCCGATGCTCTTGTCGATCGGCAAACTTTCGCCGGTCAGCATCGCTTCGTTCAGCGCCGAGTGACCGGTGGTGACCGTGCCGTCCACCGGCACCGTATCGCCGACGCGCACCAGATAAGCGTCGCCCGGGCGAATGCGCGTCAGCGGCACGCTCTCGACGACGCTGTTCGATAAACGCAATACCGTATTCGGCTGCAATGCGATCAAACCTTTCAGCGCGACTGAGGCGCGGGCTCGGGCGCGTGCTTCCAGCCATTTGCCAAACAGCACCAGTGTAATAACAACGGCAGAGGCTTCGAAATACACATGTTGCCCCGGCAGCGGCCACAGCCACACTGCCAGCGACAGCAGAAAAGCGCACGATGTTCCCAGCGCAACGAGAACATCCATGTTGGCGCCGCCGCTACGCAGCGCGTGCCAGGCGCCTTTGTAAAAACGCGCGCCGGCAATGAACTGGATCGGCGCCGCCAGCAGAAATTGCAGCCATGATGGCAAGATGTCGTGACCGTAACCGGTTACCATCAAAATCATTTGCCAGAGAAATGGCAAACACAGCAACGCGGCGACGAGCAGAATGTTGCCCTCGCGCTGCAGCGTCGCGGCGTGCTTTTCTTCGTCGGCGCGAGCATGAGCATCGGCTTCGAGAAACGGATCGACGGCAAGCGTTGCGTCGTAACCGACGCGCCGCACTGTCGCAATCAGCGTATCGGCGGAAATAACGCTGGCAACGCTTTCGATGAACTCGATATGCGCCGTTTCGGTGGCGAAATTGACCTGTGCGGAAACGCCGTCGAGTCGGTTCAAAACTTTCTCGATGCGCGCAGCGCAGGCGGCGCAAGTCATTCCGGCAATGTTGAGATCAATGGTCATGCTGGATCTTGTGCTGTTTGCTATATAATAAATCGGATATGAAAAAGCGGGGAAGTTCCCTGAAACCGAAGGATACTTTATGGCGGCCAACGAACCCCGCATCTCACGCAACAAACTTCTGGCGATCGCCGGACTGGGCTGGATGTTCGACGCGCTCGATGTCGGCCTGCTGTCGTTCATCATCGCGGCGCTCAAACACGACTGGAACCTGTCGGCGACCGAGATGGGTTGGATCGGCGGCATCAACTCGATCGGGATGGCGTTCGGAGCGCTGATGTTCGGCATGTTGGCGGACAGAATCGGCCGAAAGAAAGTTTTTATTCTGACGCTGTTGACGTTCAGTATCGCCAGCGGCTTGTCGGCGGCATCAACCACGCTGATGATGTTGCTTGTTTTGCGTTTCTTCATCGGAATGGGGCTAGGCGGCGAACTGCCGGTAGCATCGACCTTGGTCTCGGAGAGCGTGCAGGCGCACGAGCGCGGCAAAATGGTCGTGTTGCTGGAAAGCTTCTGGGCGCTGGGCTGGATACTGGCGGCGTTGATCGCGTATTTCATCATCCCCGATTACGGTTGGCGCATTGCTTTGCTGCTCAGCGCGTTGCCGGCGCTCTACGCAGTGTATTTGCGGCGCAACTTGCCTGATTCGCCGCGCTTTTTGTCGCAAGCCGAAAGGCAAGCCGCGTTGCAGAAAAAGCCCGGCTTCATGAAAAACCTGACACAGTTGTTTTCCCGCTCCTATCGACGGGCGACGATCATGCTGTGGGTGCTGTGGTTTTGCGTCGTATTCTCGTATTACGGCATGTTCCTGTGGCTGCCGAGCGTCGTCGGACTCAAAGGTTTCGGATTGATAAAAAGTTTTGAATACGTGCTGATCATGACGCTGGCGCAGTTGCCGGGTTACTTCACCGCCGCCTGGTTGATTGACCGGTTCGGGCGAAAATTCGTGCTGGTCACTTATTTACTGGGTACAGCGCTTTCCGCCTACTTTTTCGGTAACGCTGACACTGTTGCGCAACTGCTGATTTCCGGAATGTTGCTCTCGTTCTTCAACCTCGGCGCCTGGGGCGCGCTCTACGTTTATACACCGGAACAGTATCCGGATGCGATTCGCGCGACCGGCGCTGGCGCGGCGGCTTCCATTGGCCGCGTCGGTGGCATCTTCGGCCCGCTGACCGTCGGCTATCTCGTCGCGGCGCACATCAGCATCGAAACGATCTTCCTTATTTTCTGCACGACGATTGTGGTCGGAGTGATTGCTGTGGTGGTATTGGGAAAAGAGACACAGAGGACGGAGTTGATTGGGACGCATTGATTCCAGTTGTTGTGAAAAAATACCGTTTGACGCATTAAGCCCGTGTTTCGCAATAAAGAAATCGCTTCTGTACAGTAGTTGATGCGTACGTCGCGCGAAGCTCAAAGTGTTGAGCAGACGACTTACCGAAAGGCCTTTGAATACATCCCCGAGCATTGAGTCGGCGGGGAAGCGAGGGTAAGAAAAAGAGCGCAGAAGCGCTCTTTTTCTTGGGCGCGTTACAGCTTGACCCGGTTGGGCGCTTCATTCACTGGCAACGCATAAGGCAGCGGCAGCAGAGTCAACATCGGCCCGTTAGGACGGGCGACATGGATCGGGCTGTCGGCGGCACTCGTTTGGAATGAGGCGAGCATGATCTGTCCTTGCCGGTCAGGCGCAGCGTTGACGATGAGGCCGCAGGCTTGTTCGCCGAACGTTGGACTGTACAGCGGTGTGGCGGAATCGAAGACAGCGGTTTCGTCGCAGTGAGCGAGGTACAAGCGCTCTTTGGTGCGCCCCAGATAGCGGGTTCGTGCGATGATTTCCTGACCGGGGTAGCAACCTTTCTGAAAATCGAGTCCGCCCAGCGCGTCCCAGTTCGCGGATTGCGGGATCAATCGGTCAGCCGTCGCGGCGGTAATGAGCGGGATGCCGTCGAGAATCGCAGCGCGTCGCCAGAGGTGGCGGCCGGTGGGGCGGGCGTTTTGGGTGAGCTTAGGCCAATGTTCGGGCAATGCTTCCAACGGCAGGATCAGAAGCAAGCGGGTCGATGATAACGCGATGGTGGTAATGCCGTTTTGCGTCCGGACGTTGTGCTTTGCTCCTCTCTCCCCTTGTGGGAGGGGAACCGGGGGAGAGGGGGAAACCGGCGGCCTTGCTCTCTCTCCTGTATGCGCTTGAGCGGAAACATCAGCGCCGCAGAGGCCAAGGAAGGCGTATGAGGCGCTGACATCTTCAATCGTTACTTTGGAACGCAGCACGTACATCGACAGGCGTTTGCGGACGGCTTCGGCCAGATCGGCGGCGAGCAGAATGAAAAATGCCTCCCCTCTCTCGTTTGCGAGGGTTGGGGAGGAGGCTGAAACCCCATCCCCACCCCAACCCTCTCCTTGAAGGGGAGGGCTTTTTTCCTCTCCTGCAATAAACCCCCGTCCGCCTTCGGCGGACACTTCCTTTGAAAAGGGGGCAGGGGGAGGAAGAGGGCTTTCGCGCCACAGGAAAAGGCTTGCCAGCATTCGCCCTTTGGGCGAGTTGTAGGTGCTGTATTGGCCTTGCTGCGGTATGAGCGCCGAGACGTTGGTGGAAAACTGGTTGTGCAGAAAAGAGGCGGCATCGGCGCCGCTGACGCGCAGCAGCCCGACATCGGCGGCATCGGCGAGGCAAAGGCCGTGATCGAAAGCATCGCATTCGGCGGCGATATCGCCGAAATCGGCAATCAGATCGTCAACGATGTGGCCACCGTGACTGGCAAGAAAAAGGGTTTGTGGGGTGTGCATGGGTATCTTTAATGCCAAGAAGGTTTCGGAGTACGCCCGTATCTTTGCCCTGATACGGGTCGCCACTATCTCCCGCGTCTTTCATTCCGCACACGCGCTTTGTAATCGGCGATAGCGGCAGCGATTGGATATTTCGTCGTACGCCTGTTTTTTGGCATTCTCGATGACTTTGGTGTCAGACCGCAAGCCTTCGACGCGCTGGCTGGTGAGGGCGCTTTTTACTACAGTATGGTGCTCGATCTGTTCCCGCTTTGTAATCATGATCCGGTTTCTCAGGCGATACAGCTTGAAGGTGATTTTGTATTCTAGCGCACTATCCAGTCTTCAACGGCGAGAACTGCCGGGGATAAGACGGAAGACGTTGTCGTGGGCGACGAGAGTTGCTTTTGTCGTGACACCATACGTCACGATCATCATATCGAGTGCGATGATCGTGATGCCGGAAGTCGTGCAAAAAGCTCCCCATCTTTTTTATAACAAAGTTGAGTTGCTGAGTTGTTAGCCGAATGTCATTGTCTGGTTTTCAAAGATTCCGCCGATACGTTCCTGCATTTCCCCGTCAAATCTGCTAAAATGACAAACCGGCTTTTCAGGCGGTGCTTGCGTGAGCGGCTGGCAACATAAGTCGGCTAGCGTCAGGCGGGCGATTTCCGGCGCTGGTTCTATCTATAAAGAATCGTGGCGCTTAATTCACACATCGGCGGCTTCAGGGTGCCAAGGGGTTTTACGAGACCCCGGAGAGCCGTACGCCGCTGATGGAGGTCAACCCTGAAGGAGTTTTAAATGTCTGTCAGTATGCGTCAAATGCTGGAAGCGGGGGTGCATTTCGGGCACCAAACCCGTTACTGGGATCCCAAAATGGCCGAATATATTTTCGGTCATCGCAATAAAATTCATATCATCAATCTTGAGAAAACGCTCGAGAAATACAACGAAGCGGTGCAATACATACGTCGTCTCGTCGCCAACAAGGGCTCGGTTTTGTTCGTGGCTACCAAACGTCAGGCGCGCGACATCATTCGCGAAGAAGCCACACGCTGCGGCATGCCTTACGTCGATAACCGCTGGCTGGGCGGTATGTTGACCAATTTCAAGACAGTCAAGCAATCGGTCAAGCGGCTGAGAGACCTCGAACAGATGGAAGCCGACGGTACGTTCGAGAAGATGAGCAAGCGCGAAGCGCTGACGCTGACGCGCGAACTGGCAAAAACCCGCCAGAGCCTGGGCGGGATCAGGGACATGAATGTGCTGCCCGATGCGATTTTCGTGATTGATGTCGGCTATCACAAGATTGCGATCACCGAAGCGCAACGCTTGGGCATTCCGCTGGTGGCGGTGGTTGACACTAACCATTCGCCGCTTGGCATCGACTACGTGATTCCGGGCAATGATGATTCGAGCCGGGCGACGCGACTGTACGCGCGCGGCATCGCCGATGCCGTGCTCGAAGGCAAGAACGACGCGTTGTCGGGCCTCCTGCAAGCGGGTGATGAATTCGTCGATGTGAGCGAGGAAGAAGGCACGGCAGCCGAATTTGAAAGCCCTGCGGAAGAGGCGAAAGAGCCGCAGTGAAAAAGGTGCGCGGCACGGAAACTTTTCCGTACCGGAGCGTGATGAATCGAAAAGTCCGGGGTGATGCTCCGGACTTTTAACAGTAAACGAAATGGAGTCAAAGATGGCGGAAATCTCCGCGAGTGTTGTGATGGAACTGCGCCAGCGTACCGGACTGGGCATGATGGAATGCAAGAAGGCGCTACTGGAAACCCAGGGCGACATCGAGAAAGCAGAAGAACTGCTGCGAATCAAATCCGGCGCCAAGGCGAACAAAGCGGCGAGTCGGATCGCGGCAGAGGGCACGGTCGGCGGTTTTGTGGCGGCCGACGGCAAAACGGCGGCGCTGGTCGAAGTTAACTGCGAAACCGATTTTGTCGCGCGCAACGAAGATTTTCTCAAGTTCGCCAAAGATTTGGCGGAGCTGGCGGCAACCAGGAACCCAGCGGATGTCGAGGCGCTGTCGGCGCTGCCGTGCAAGAGCGGCGAGCACGAGGGGACGGTGGAGACGGTGCGGCAGGCGCTAGTACAGAAGATAGGTGAAAATCTGTCGGTGCGTCGCTTCGCGCGCCGGGCAACGACGCATCGGCTGGTGCAATACCTGCACGGCGGTGGCCGTATCGGTGTCACCATCGAGATCGACGGCGATGAAACCACGGGCAAAGACATCGCGCTGCATGTGGCGGCGTCGGTGGCGGGAACGCGGCCGCTGTGCATTGCGAAAGAGCAAGTGCCTGCTGAACTGGTGAACAAGGAGCGCGAAATCTACACGGCGCAGGCGGCGGAAAGCGGCAAACCTGCTGAGATCGTCGCCAAGATGGTCGAAGGACGCGTTACCAAATACCTCGCTGAAGTGACCTTGCTGGGCCAACCATTCGTCAAGAATCCTGACGAGACGGTCGAGCAGTATCTGAAGGGCAAAAAGGCTGGCGTCAAGGCGTTTGATCTTCTCGTGGTCGGTGAAGGCATCGAGAAGAAGAAAGATGATTTCGCGGCCGAAGTGGCGGCGATGACGAAGGGCTGAGCGCTTCAATGAATGACTCCCTTCACTCTGGCAGCAGAGTGAAGGGAGCTAAAGATGTACCAGGCTGCGACCGTTTCCTCAGACGTTGTTTTTTAAGATCGACATTCGACAATCCAGGACATCATGAACACACCGTCTCCCGTTTCGCCAACACCGGCTTCCGGCGCTCACTATCGGCGCATCTTGCTGAAACTGTCAGGGGAAGCTTTGATGGGAGACGATCCGTTCGGAATCAACCGCAAGGTGATCGACCGGATCGTCGAGGAAATCGCCGAAGTCGTTCGCATGGGCGTGCAGACGGCAATCGTGATTGGCGGCGGCAACATCTTTCGCGGTGTGGCGCCGGGCGCTGCCGGGATGGATCGGGCGACCGCTGACTACATGGGGATGCTGGCGACGCTGATGAACGCTCTGGCGTTGCAGGATGCGCTGCGCCGTGCCGGCATCGTGTCGCGCGTACAGTCGGCGCTGCGTATCGACCAAGTAGCCGAGATGTACATTCGCGGTAAAGCGCTGCGCTATCTCGAAGAAAACAAAGTCGTAATTTTCGCGGCAGGAACGGGTAATCCATTTTTTACTACGGATACCGCAGCGGCGTTGCGCGGGCGCGAAGTCGGCGTCGATATCGTGCTGAAAGCGACCAAAGTTGATGGCGTTTACACCGCCGATCCATTCAAGGACCCAATGGCGACACGCTATCAATCGTTGACATTTGATGAGGCGATCACCAAAAATTTGAAAGTGATGGACGCGACCGCGTTAGCGTTGTGCCGCGATCAGGAAATGCGGGTAAACGTGTTTTCGATCACCAAGCCGGGCGCATTGAAGCGTGTTGTGATGGGCGAGGATGAGGGAACGCTGGTGCATTGCTGAGAAGGGCAGTAAAAATCAACAGTTGCAAACAGGAGAGAACCATGATTCCGGAGATCAAGAAAACCGCCGAGCACAAAATGGGGCGGACGATTGAAACACTGACCGACGAACTCGGCAAAGTGCGGACGGGACGCGCCCATACGGGGATCGTCGATCACATTCATGTCGATTATTACGGTACGCAAACCCCGATCAATCAGGTGGCGAACATCACGCTGGCCGATGCGCGGACAATTGCGGTACAGCCCTGGGAAAAGAAAATGGTGCCGATTGTCGAGCGGGCGCTGCGCGATTCCGATCTCGGCATCAATCCGAATACGCAAGGCGACGTGATTCGTTTGCCGTTGCCGCCGCTGACCGAAGAGCGCCGCCGGGAGTTGGCGAAAATGGTGCGGCACGAAGGCGAGAACGCCAAGGTGGCGGTGCGTAATGTGCGCCGTGACGCTAATGAACATTTGAAGAAACTGCTCAAGGATCATGAGGTCGCCGAAGACGAAGAGCGTCGGGCGCAAGATGAAATTCAGAAAATCACCGACAAGTTCATCGCCGAAATCGACAAACTGATCACCGCTAAAGAAGCGGAGTTGATGACGATTTGAAGCGAATCATCAAGGGTTAAAAAAGCAGATTAACCGCAAAGAGCGCAAAGAAAGTTAAGTGAGTGGATGTGTCAGGAACCGGAAGTCAAACGCTTCTTTTCCCACGAGGGGAGAGGCTTTTCGTTCTTTCGCGTCTCCGCGTGAAATGGTTTCCTGACCCCTGATTTCTGATCTCTGCCTCATGTTCGCTTCCTCAACCCGTTCTGTTCCCGATGCGCCGCTGGTGCCGCGCCACATCGCGATCATCATGGATGGCAATGGCCGCTGGGCGAAGCAGCGTTTTTTACCGCGGGTGGCGGGACACAAGCGCGGCGTCGAGACTGTGCGCAAGCTGGTGCGGGCGTCGATAGAGCGTGGCGTCGAATATTTGACACTGTTCGCTTTTTCGAGCGAGAACTGGCGGCGGCCGGTCGAAGAAGTGTCGCTGCTCAAGGGAATGTTTCTCAATGCGCTTGAGCAGGAGATCGAACAATTGCACAAGAACCAGATTCGTCTTAAAGTGATCGGCGACTTGAGCGGGTTTGGCGTTCGCATTGGCGAGCTGGTGGCCACAGGCGAAGCGCTGACCGAAAACAACACACGGCTGACGTTGACGATTGCCGCCAGCTACGGCGGGCGCTGGGACATCGTGCAGGCGGCGTGTGCTTACTTTCGAGAGCACCCCAGGGCGCTCGACGTTTCAGTGCCGATATTGCCGGAGGAGATCGAGCCGTATTTGTCGATGGCGTATGCGCCGGAGCCTGATCTTTTTATCCGTACCGGCGGTGAAAAACGGGTTTCCAATTTTCTGCTGTGGCAAATGGCCTATACCGAATTTTATTTCACCGATACGTTGTGGCCGGACTTTGACGCGCAGGCGCTCGATGCGGCGATTGCATCGTATCAGCAGCGCGAACGCCGCTTCGGGCGTACCAGTGAACAGTTGCTGACAATACGGCCAGACCAAGGTGGGTCGGCGGTGAAATCGGAAAGCGGCGCCTTATGAACGTATCGCCGTTGGTACAGCGAGTAATGACCGGCGCAGTTTTGCTGGTGATTTTTCTGTTGGCGCTGTTTTTCTTATCGCTGAATGCCTGGTTGTTGGCGCTGCTGCTGGTGCTGCTGCCTGCTGGTTATGAATTGGGACGGCTGCTGGGCAGCGACGGTTTCGCGCGTTACGGCGCGCCGGCGTCGCCGCACTACCGCTGGCTGCTGCCGCTGGGATTGGTTGCGGCAACTGCTTCATTTTTCTACTATTTCGGGAGGCATGGCGAAGTGGAGCAGATGGGTTTGCTGGTGGCGTGTTACGCGCTGCTGGCGCTGCTGGCGCTGACAGTGCTGCCCTGGTGGATTGTCCGCTTTGAAAAAGATCGTTTGAATGGCGGCCGTTTGACTTGCGTTGGTTTTGCGGCGGTTGGAGGCTGGTTGCTGTTTTGCAGTTGGCTGGCGATGGCGCAGTTACGGTCGGTGTCACCCTGGCTGCTGTTGGCGGTGCTGGTGTTGGTATGGCTGGCCGACAGCGCAGCGTATTTCGCCGGGCGCGCGTTCGGTAAACACAAGCTGGCGCCGAAGACAAGCCCCGGCAAAACCTGGGAAGGCGCGTTCGGCGCTTTGCTGGCGGTGACGGTGTATGCGCTGGCAGTGGCGCCGTTCATGTTGCCGGAGGCGCTGGCGTTGTGGACACTGCCGGTGATTGCGCAGTGGTTGATTTGGCTGGCGCTGGCCTGGATACTGGCGCTGCTGTCGGTGTTCGGCGATTTGTTCGAGTCGCTGATCAAACGTATGGCGGATCGCAAAGACAGCGGCGCATTGCTGCCGGGGCACGGTGGCATACTTGACCGGATCGACAGTTTGTTGACGACGGTGCCAGTAGCGGCGCTGATGACGAGCTTTTTGGTGTGAGCGATTTACCTCTCAGGCGTTTGACCCTGCTCGGCGCGACTGGTTCCATCGGCGCATCGACGCTCGACGTAGTCGCGCGCCACCCCGATCGTTTTGAAGTAACGGCGCTGGCGGCGCATAAAAACAGCGCGGCGTTGCGCGAGCTATGCCGTCGTTACCGGCCGCGCTACGCCGCGCTGCTCGACGAAACGGCGGCGCAGGCGCTGCGCGAGAATTTGCGCGAAGACGGCATCTCAAGTGAAGTATTGTCCGGCGCCGGGGGCGTGCAGGCGGTGGCGGCATTGCCGGAAGTCGATACCGTGCTGGCGGCGATTACCGGCGCGGCGGGATTGCTGCCGACGCTTGCAGCGGCGCGCGCTGGCAAGCGCGTGTTGCTGGCGAACAAGGAAGCGCTGGTAATGGGTGGGGCGCTGTTTATGGAGGAGGTGCGCGTCGGCGGCGCCACGGTGTTGCCGATTGACAGCGAGCACAACGCGATTTTTCAATGCTTGCCGGGTGTAGCACAACAGTGCGGAACGCGGGCGCCAGGCATACGTAAAATCATTTTGACGGCGTCGGGTGGCCCTTTCCGCGAGATGCCGCTTGCAGCGCTGCGCGACGTGACGCCGGAACAGGCGTGCGCACATCCGGTGTGGAAGATGGGGCGCAAAATTTCGGTCGATTCGGCGACGATGATGAACAAAGGGCTGGAAGTGATCGAAGCGCATTGGTTGTTCGGAATGCCGGCAGAGGCGATTGAGGTCGCGATTCATCCGCAAAGCATCATTCATTCGTTTGTCGAATACCTCGACGGCTCGACGCTGGCGCAACTTGGTTCGCCTGATATGCGTACGCCTATTGCGCAGGCGCTGGCGTTTCCCGAACGGATCGACGCTGGCGTAGCTGCACTCGACTTCGCCGTTGCGCGGACGTTGACGTTCACTGCGCCGGAACGCGGGCGCTTTCCCTGCCTGGCGCTGGCATATCAAGCATTGAACGCCGGCGGCAGCGCAGCATTGATCCTGAACGCGGCGAATGAAGTCGCGGTCGAAGCGTTTTTGAATCGGCGGATCGGTTTTCCCGATATTGCAGCCGTTTGCGACGCCGTATTGTCGGAAGCGCCAACAACAGCAGCGCCGACAACCGTCAGGGAGGCGATCGGCTTCGACGCGGCGGCGCGGCGCGTGGCGGATCGACACATCGCCATATGCTCTTCCCGGCGGGGCGCGTAATGTACAGCCTGCTCGGTTTTCTGATTACTATCGGTATTCTGGTAACGCTTCATGAGCTGGGGCATTACTGCGTGGCGCGGTGGTGCGGCGTTAAAGTGTTGCGTTTTTCATTTGGTTTTGGACCGGTATTGTTTTCGCGTCGATTCGGACGCGATCAGACCGAGTGGGCGTTGTCGGCAGTGCCGCTCGGAGGGTATGTACGAATGCTCGATGTGCGCGATCGGCGCGACGACGAAGCGCCGATTTCCGAAAACGATTTGCCGCGGGAGTTTATCAATCAAAAGGTCTGGAAGCGGATCGCCATCGTTGCGGCCGGACCGCTGGCGAACTTGCTGCTGGCGGTGCTGCTGCTGGCAGTGATGTACATGGCGGGCGTGCCTGGGTATCAGCCGGTGCTGTCACAACCAGTGGCAGGAACAGCAGCAGCGGAAGCTGGTTTACAGTCGCTGGATCGCATTGTAGCGGTTGATGGTCAACCGGTGGCAGTCTGGCAGGATGTCCATCAGGCGGTACTGAACGCCGATACGGCGTCAGCGGCGGTGTTGACGATTGAACGCGAGGGCGGCTCTTTCAAGGCATCGCTGGCGCTGGCAGCGATGGCGGCAGGCGACGGTGAAGGCGATCCGTTGGGGCGACTCGGTTTGCATCCCTATTTGGGAGCACCGCTGATTGCGAACGTATTTGCCGATTCACCGGCTGCTGCCGCCGGGCTGCGGGCGGGCGATCGCATCCAGGCGATCGACGGCGTGGCGCTCGATTCGCCTGCGGCAATGACGGCGCGTATTGATCAATCAGCGGGGGCGACGGTAGAACTGACGGTCGTCCGCGATGGCGCGGTTCTGATGCTGTCGGTGACGCCGCGTCAAGAAACAGACGGGCGCGGCAAGGCGGTGGCGCGCATCGGCGTCACCATTGCCGGCGACCCCGAAGCGAGTGGGCGCTATCGGGTCACGGTACGCTATGGCGCGATCGACGCGCTGGCAATGGGCACTGCGCGGACATGGGATTTGACGGTGTTGAGCTTCAAAATGATCGGCCGGATGATCGTCGGCAGCGCTTCGCTCAAGAATCTTTCGGGGCCGCTGACCATCGCCGATTACGCAGGGCAGGCTATTCAGGCGGGGTTTCAGCAGTTCATGACCTATCTGGCGCTGATCAGCATCGGGCTGGGCGTCCTTAATCTGTTGCCGGTGCCGCTATTGGACGGCGGCCATTTGCTGTATTATCTCGCGGAGATCATACGAGGTCGGTCTTTGCCCGAGCGGGTTATGGAAATCGGACAGCGTATCGGATTGGCCTTGATTGTTACCTTAATCGTATTGGCGCTATGGAATGACATCTCTCGACAGTTTTAACCGCCGCCGGAAGAAAACGCTGAACCCTCGCTGCTTGTGGGCGGGAGCGCTGTCTTTTGCGGCACTGCTTTTCGCGCAGGCGGCGATGGCTTTTGAGCCGTTCGTAGTGCGCGACATTCGCGTGGAGGGTGTACAACGTACCGAAGCGGGAACGGTTTTCAACTATTTGCCGATCAAAGTCGGCGATGAGGTCAGTGAGGAAAAAGTCTCGGAAGCGGTTAAGGCGCTTTACGCAACCGGCTTTTTCCGCGACGTGCAGATCGACGCGCAGGGTGATGTGTTGGTGGTGGTGGTTGATGAGCGGCCGACGATCAGCGCGCTGTCGTTTGCGGGGAACAAGGAATTTGATACCGACGTATTGCGCAATGCGATGAAAGATGTTGGCTTGTCCGAGGGGCGTATCTTCGATCGTTCGGTGCTGGAAAAAGCGACACAGGAATTGAAGCGGCAGTACGTGTCGCGCGGCCTCTACAATGCCGATATCGAAATGACGATGACGCCGCAGGAGCGCAACCGGGTGGCGATCAGTTTCACGATCGACGAAGGCGGCCCGTCGAAAATCGCTCGTATTCATATCGTCGGCAACGAGGCGTTTCCCGAGAAAACGCTGATCAAGCAAATGAAGTTGCGGACGCCGGGCTGGTTTACCTGGTACACCAAAAACGACCAGTATTCAAAACAAAAATTGCAGGCCGATCTGGAATCGTTGCGCAGTTTTTATCAGGATCAGGGTTTTCTCGAATTTGCCGTCGAGGCGACGCAAGTTTCGATCTCGCCGGACAAGGCCGCTATTGACATTACGATTACCGTCAGCGAAGGGCAGCGCTATAAAGTTTCCAGCGTCAGCCTCGCCGGCGATCTGGCGGTCGATGAGAGCGAAATACGCAAGCTGATCCGGATCAAAGCCGGCAGCGTTTATTCGCGCGCCAAACTGCAAACAACCTCGAAAGACATCAGCGAACGCTTGGGCGCCGAGGGCTACGCCTTTGCCAACGTTAACGCGGTACCGGAAATTCATAAAGAGGATGGAACGGTAGCGTTTACTTTCTTCATCGACCCGGGGCGGCGGGTGTATGTGCGCAAGATCAATATCAGCGGCAACGTCAAAACCCGCGATGAAGTGATTCGCCGGGAAGTTCGACAAATGGAAGGCGCCTGGTACGACGGGACGCGGATCGAGCGTTCCAAAGTCAGAATTCGCCGGCTGGGCTATTTCGACGATGTGAATATCGAAACGCCACCGGTGCCGGGCGCGCCCGATCAGGTCGATGTCAACATCGCCGTGGTCGAGCGCAATACCGGGCAATTCCTGGTCGGTATCGGCTATTCGAGCTCGGACAAGATCGCGTTGCAGGCGTCGATCTCGCAGCAAAACGTGTTCGGTTCGGGAAACTCATTGACGATTGGCGCCAATACCAGTACCAGTAGCCAAAATTATTCGGCGTATTTCACTGACCCGTACTGGACAGTTGACGGCATTGCGCGCACGATCGAACTGTATAAAACGCGCATCGACACGACTGACTTGGCGGTGTCGTACTACAAATCCGATACCGTCGGCGCTGCGATCGGTTTCGGCATACCGATTACCGAAACCGACACCATCAACTTCGGACTTCGTTATGAAAACACTAAGCTTGAAGTCGATAGCGATAAAAGTTCGCAGTCTTATATTGATTTCGTTAACAGGTTCGGCACTACGACCAACAACGTTATGCTGTCGTCCGGTTGGACACGCGACACCCGCGACGACATCATGTTCCCGTCGCGTGGCCGCCTGCAAAGCATTTATACCGAAGTAGCGGTGCCGCCGGGCGACCTGGCTTACTGGAAAGCGCAATACATTCACCAGTGGTTCTGGCCGATTTACGATCCGCTGGTGCTGATGTTGCGCGGCGAAGTGGGTTACGGCCAGGGTTATAGCGACAAGCCGCTGCCGTTCTTCAAGGCGTTCTACGCCGGTGGCGTCGGTTCGGTGCGCGGATTTGAAGGGTCATCGCTGGGGCCACGCGATAAGGACAACAACGCGTTGGGCGGCAAGCGCAAGGTTGTCGGTAATGCGGAGGTTTTCTTCCCGATGATTGAAGGCGATAAGTCGGTGCGCGGCAGTGTGTTTTTCGACATCGGCCAGATTTATCAGGATGGCAAACAGTCGGACAATGAAGCGTTTCATTATTCGACCGGCGTGGGTATTGCCTGGAATTCCCCAGTCGGGCCGATTAAAATCAGTTATGGCTATCCGATTGCCGCCAAATCTGATGACCGGATTCAGCGCTTTCAGTTCCAGCTCGGTTCTGTGTTCTAATAACAGTTGATGGGAAATCGGGGACGCCCGATCGGTGTTTTTTTTAGAGGAGAGTTTCGTGAACAAACGTCTGATTTTGATTTCTGGGGCGTTATTGAGTGTATTTTTGGTTGGAACGGCGATGGCGGAAGATTACAAAATCGGTTTCGTCAATACCGAAAAATTGTTCCGCGAAGCGGCGCCGGCCAAGCGAGCGCAGCAAAAGCTGGAGAAAGAGTTTTCCGCGCGCGACGCTGACCTGCAGAAACTTTCCAAACAGGTGCAGACGTTGCAGACATCGCTCGACAAGGACGGCACGACGATGGCGGAAGGAACGCGACGCGACAAAGAGCGCGAATTGGCCAATCTGTCGCGCGATCTGCAACGACAGCAACGTGAGTTTCGCGAGGATTTGAATCTGCGGCGTAACGAAGAGTTGGGCGGTTTACAGGAGCGCGCCAACAAAGTGATTCAGGAAATCGCTGAAGCCGAAAAATTCGATTTGATCCTGCAAGAACCGGTCGTTTACGCCAGCAAACGTATCGACATCACCGACAAGGTCATCAAAGCACTTGATGCCAGCAAATAGCGGGGCGCCGGTGAAACCTGAGCCTGCGCCAGCGTCCGCGCCGCCAGTATCTGCTTCTGTGGCTGCTGTTGTTGAGTCTTCAACAACGATGGCAGCCGTTGCCGTGCGTCCCTGGAAATTGGCGGCGCTGGCGGAGGCTATCGGCGCGACGCTGGAAGGCGACGGTGATATCGAGATTCGCGGCGCGGCGCCGCTGGATCGCGCCGGTGCAAACGATGTCGCGTTTCTCTCTGACCCCAAATACCGAATTCACTTGGAGGCAACGCAGGCGGCGGCGGTGATTTTATCGTCGCGCGAGGCGGCGGCGTGGACAGGCATGAAAGCGCGCTTGTTGGCGACCAATCCCTATGCTGCTTACGCCAAGGCGGCGAATTGCTTGTATCCTGAGCCGCAACCACCGGCGGGTATCCATCCGACGGCGGCTGTAGCGGCAACGGCACGGGTAGCCCCCGATGCTTCCATCGGCCCGAACGCAACCATCGGCGAGCAGGCGGTAGTCGGCGCACGCAGCATCGTCGGCGCCGGTTGCGTGGTCGGCGAACAGGTGATCATCGGCGATGATGTTCGCCTTCATCCGCGCGTGGTGATTTATCCGCGTTGCGTGATCGGCGATCGTTGCGTATTGCATAGCGGTTGCGTGATCGGCGCCGACGGCTTCGGTTTTGCCAATGAGAGCGGGCGCTGGCTCAAGATTCCGCAGATTGGGCGGGTCGTGCTGCACAGCGATGTCGAAATCGGCGCTAACACCACCATCGACCGCGGCGCGCTCGACGACACCATTGTCGAAGAGGGTGCGAAGATCGACAATCTGGTGCAGATCGGACATAACTGCGTCGTTGGTGCACATGCTGCAATTGCTGGTTGTGCCGGTATTTCGGGATCGGTGAAAATCGGCAAGTATTGCCGGATCGGCGGCGCGGCGATGATCGGCGGCCATTTGTCGATTGTTGACGGTGCTGTGGTGGCGGCGGCGACGCCGATATTTTCGTCGATCGAAACGCCGGGAATGTACAGCGGTGTGTATCCGGTGCAGCTGCATCGGCAATGGCAGAAAAACGCCGTGCAGTTGCGCCAGCTTGATACGCTGTACAAAAGGGTGCGGACACTGGAGAAAGCATTGGCCGGCGAAACGCCAGTAGAGAAGAGTGAAGATAAAGAGGACTGAGAAAATCATGGATCAGGTGTTGATGGACATTAACGATATTTGCGCGACGCTGCCGCATCGCTATCCATTTTTGCTGGTCGATAAAATCGTCTCGATCGAAAACAACGTATTCATTCGCGGCATTAAAAATGTCACGATGAACGAGCCGTTTTTCATGGGGCATTTTCCCGATTACCCGGTGATGCCGGGCGTGCTGGTCATCGAAGCGCTGGCGCAGACGGCGGTTATTTTGGCGTACAAGAGCGGCGCTTCCAAAATGCCCGATGGCGAGCGCGGCATCATTCTGTTCGCAGGCATCGACGAAGCGCGGTTCAAACGGCAAGTGATTCCCGGTGATGTGCTGGTGCTGGAGGCCGAAATGATCCGAACGGCGCGCGGAATCGGCAAATACAAAGCGCGGGCGCTGGTCGATGGGCAAGTGGCGTGCGAAGCGGTGTTAATGGCGGCGTTGCGGCCACCGCTGCGTAGTGCCGCACAGAAGACCATGGACGCCAAGCAGCAAGTGATTGACTGATAAACTGAGTAACCAACCAAATATAACCCAGCAACCCAACGGCCGAGCAACCCCAACTCCCAACAGCCACGAGCGGTCAAAACGAGTTAACAATGCCCATTATTCATTCGCAGGCGCTGGTCGATCCGCGCGCCGAATTGGCCGACGATGTCGAGGTCGGCGCTTTTTCGATCATCGGTCCGCATGTCAGAATCGGCGCTGGTTCGGTGATTGGCCCACACGTGGTGTTGACCGGCAACACCACACTGGGGCGTCACAATCGTATTTTTCAATTCTGTTCGGTCGGTGAAATTTCGCAGGATAAGAAATATAATGGCGAGCCGGTCACAACAACCATCGGCGATCACAACACCCTTCGCGAGTACGTCACCATTCACGCCGGCACCGTGCAGGATCGCGGCGACACAAAAATTGGTAACGGCAACTGGCTGCTGGCTTACACTCATATCGCGCATGATTGCGTGGTGGGTGACCATACCGTGTTTTCTAACGGCGCGCAGTTATCGGGGCATGTGCATGTCGGCGATTACGCGACGATGGGAGGTTTTTCCGGTGTACACCAGTTTTGCCGGATCGGCGCGCATGCGATGGCGGCGGGCGGGTCGATCATCGTGCAGGATGTGCCACCCTATACGACAGTGGCCGGATATCCGGCGAAACCGGCGGGCACCAACAGCGAGGGCTTGCGTCGCCGCGGTTTTTCGGCAGACGAGATTCAAGCAATTCGCCGCGCGTATAAAACGCTGTACCGCGAAGGGCTGACGTTGAAAGAAGCGCGCGACAAGATCGCGCAGGAAGCAATGCAATTCCCGGCTCTCGAAGTGTTGTTGCGTTTTCTGGAAGCAGAGGGGCGCGGCATTGTCCGCTGATTCGATATCGTAGCCAGGATAAGCGAAGCGCAGTCCGGGGGACACTTCACGCGAAGGCGCGAAGAAGAACAACCCTCTTCCCTCGTGGGAGAGGGTGGTCGAAGGCCGGGAGAGAGGGGCGTTTCATGCAAGGGCGGGTTTGAAACCCGTTCCTACGAACGCTCTTCTCCGCATCTTAGCGAGAGATATTCTTTGTGTTCTATGCGTTCTTTTCAGTTAAAACTTGACAATCACCCATGAAAAACGCGCAACCTCTCAAAATTGGCCTCGTTGCCGGTGAAGCGTCCGGCGACAAACTCGGTGCGGCGTTGATTGAAGCGTTGCGCCCGCATTTGCCGGATGCTCGCTTCGTCGGTATCGCCGGGCCACGTATGCAGGCGCTCGGCGCTGAGAGCTGGTTTCCGATGGAACGCTTGTCGGTTCACGGCCTTATCGAAGTGGTTCGCCATTTGCCGGGATTGTGGCGGTTGCGCAAGGCGTTGATCCAGCGAATGCAAGACGAAGGTGCCGCGTTGTGCGTCGGTATCGACGCCCCGGATTTTACGCTCGGGATGGAACGGGCGCTCAAACAATCGGGGATGCGGACGATTCATTTCGTCAGTCCATCGGTGTGGGCCTGGCGACGCGGGCGCATTCCGAAAATCGGCGCATCGGCGCATCGGGTGCTGGCGTTGTTTCCGTTTGAGCCGTCGCTGTATGAGGCGCAGGGGGTTCCTGTGACCTATGTGGGACATCCGGCGGCGCAACGCGCAGCCGATGAAGGATCGCGGGCGCGGGCGCGAGAAGCGTTGCAACTCACGGGCAATGCGCCGATATTTGCGTTACTGCCGGGCAGCCGAATGTCGGAACTGAAACACCATACTGTGCTGTTGGTGGAGACAGCGCAACGGATTCGGCGGGCGCTGCCTGAAGCGCGTTTTCTGCTGCCGATGGTGTCGTCGGAGGCGAGGGCGCGTTTTGAAACCTTGCGAGCAGCCGGCACGCGTGCCGAAGTGCCGCTGACGCTGATCGATGGGGGAGCCGAAGAAATCTTGCAGGCAGCGGATGTGGGGCTGGTGGCGTCCGGCACGGCGACGCTCGAAGCGGCGCTGGCGCGTTGTCCGCACATTATTTTTTATCGCGGCCCGGCAATCACTGTATGGATCGTCAAGCGAATGTTGGAAGTGCCCTGGGTGGGGTTGCCCAACGTGCTGGCGCAGCGTTTCATCGCGCCGGAACTGATGCAGGAAGCGGCAACACCGGAAGCGTTGGCCGCCGAAGCATTGACGTTGTACCGCGATGAACCACGACGACGGGAAATCGAAGCGACGTTTGCTGAGATGGCGCGGGCGCTGAAAGTCGATACCGGCGCGCGAGCGGCGGAAGCCGTTCTGGAAGAATTGGCGCTGACAGAGTTAAACCAATGAGCCGCGAAGAAAAGTCTTTCCCTCTTCAGCAAGCGGGAGAGGGATTCTCATTCCTCGCGCCTTCGCATGAGATATTCTTTGCGCTCTATGCGTTCTTTGCGGTGAAAATTTTTAGTGGGTGAGCGATGGGCTGTAGCGAGAACAAAGAGCAAACGTCAACACTGATTGCTGGCGTCGATGAAGCGGGGCGCGGGCCGTTGGCCGGCAACGTTGTGGCCGCTGCCGTGATTCTCGATCCAGCGCGGCCTATTGCTGGTTTGCGCGATTCCAAAGCTTTGTCGGCGAAAGCGCGCGCGCGGTTGGCGCAAGACATTCGCAGTCAGGCGCTGGCTTTTGCGCTGGGTGAAGCGACCGTCGAAGAAATTGATCGCCTCAATATTTTGCAGGCGACGATGTTGGCGATGCAGCGGGCGGTCGCGGCATTATCGGTGACGCCACACGAAGCCTGGGTCGATGGCAACCAGGCGCCGGCGTTACTGTGCCCGGTTCGCACCATCGTCAAAGGCGATCGTGATGTCGCGGCGATTTCGGCGGCGTCGATTCTCGCCAAAACAGTGCGCGACGCGCAGATGATAGCGCTTGATGTTCGCTATCCGGTTTATGGTTTTCGACAACACAAAGGCTATGGAACAGCCGCGCACTTGGTGGCGCTGGCGGCGCACGGCGCTTGCTCTGAACACCGCAAAAGCTTTGCGCCGGTGGCTTCGGTGCGCAATCGCAACGTAGAAACAATAAAACAAGGGGCTGAAGTGGATTAGGTCAAATATTACACCGCAAGCGCAAAACTTTTAGCTGCTCTCATGGCTCTCCATAATTGAGCTGAAATTCGCATTCTTTCAAAAAAAGCGGGAAAGATTCTCTATCGATTCGGTCGAAGTAAAGCCTTGTGAGCTGCACACACAAAGCATAGAAGTTATGCTCCTTACGCGCAATAGAAACCCATCGCCACTTTAGGGTTTCTCATTTCATCACTGGCGCCTGCCTATATTCCCGCCCGTAACGACACCTACGGCGCTCTCAACCGTGTTGAAAAAATCGTCGCACCCGACAACAGCGAAACCGCGTTCGAATACGACGCCAATGGCAACCGTACCAAGATCACGAGAACCAACGGCACGACCAGCGAATACAGCTACAACGCTGCCAACCAACTTACAGCCATCGTCCACAAAAAGGCCGACGGCACAACGCTGGCAAACTTCCAGTACACCCTGGACAGAAACGGCAGAAAGACCAAGGCCACCGAAACCGTCAACGGCCAGACAAGAACCGTCGAAGTCACCTACGACGAAACCGGCAAACTGACCCAAGAGCGGATACAGGAAGGCATCCGTATCACCACCACCGCCTACCAATAACAACAAAGTGTCGAGGGGTGCGGCCATCTCGAATACGGTGCTGACCTGTTCTCATGCCGCGAAAGGTATTTTTCATAACAGCCTTTTTAAAAACCTTCGCAAAAACATCATGTTACCGAACTCTCCCGGGTATCTCATCGGCCTGAAGGGTTGGATGTTACAAATGGGCGGAGCACGTTATAATTATAGTTTTTAATGCGGTTGGCGGGCTTTGTTCCCACCGTCGTATCGAGCGGAAAGCGAGGTCAACATGGTTACCAAAACGGCACCGGCTGCCAAGAAAGCCCGTGAATTGACCGAGGAGCGAATTCTCAAGGCTCCCGAGAAGGATTACATGAATGAAGAGCAACTGGCGTTCTTCAAGAAGCGTTTGCTGGATTTGAAGGCGCAGTTGTTGCAAAACGCCGACGATACCGGCGAGCGTTTGCGCGAGACGGAGGTGACGACGGATCCTTCGGACCGGGCGACGCTCGAAGAGGAATATACGCTGGAACTGCGTACGCGCGATCGCGAGCACAAGCTGCTGAAGAAGGTCGAGAAATCGCTGCGTATGATCGAAAGCGGCGAATACGGGTTTTGCGAGGAAACCGGCGAGCCAATCGGGATTCCACGGTTGCTGGCGCGACCGACGGCAACATTGTCGCTGGAGGCGCAGGAGCGCTGGGAGCGCGTGCAAAAGTTGTACGGCGATTGATTTCCGGCGATGGCATTATGAGGCGGGTTGGTTGGCTGTTGGTCGTAGCGCTGGGGATGTTGTCGCTGGGCGGTTGTGTGACGCTTTTTGGCGGCAAGGATCGGGCGATTGCCGTGGTCGCGCCGACCCAGGGTCATCAGGTGGGCGGAACAGTTTGGCTTGAGCAGCGTGGCGCGCGGGTGATGGTAATGGTCGATCTGCACGGACTACCGCCCGATAGCGAGCACGGGTTTCATGTTCATGAATTGGGCGACTGCTCGGCGCCCGATGCGTCGAGTGCGGGTAATCATTTCAATCCCGATGGTCAGCCGCATGGCCATTACAGTGCTTCGCCGCATCATGCCGGCGATCTTCCCAATCTCAAAGCGGACAGTCGGGGTATCGCCAAGGTGTCGTTTGAGATGGACGGCATCAGTGTTTGGCCGGGGCCTCGCAGCATCATCGGTCGGGCGCTGGTTGTACAGAGTGGTTCCGATGATTACCGATCGCAGCCGGACGGCAACGGCGGCTCACGGGTTGCCTGCGGTGTCATCGGGTTACAGTAATTTTCTCGACGCTGTCTTTTTCCGTATGGTATGACGTACTGTTCGGAGCAAAAGGCGGTATCATGAAACGTTAGTATTTGTTTCTAATCGTTTATAATTATTTCAGGAGTATCACATGTTTACGCTTCCTTCTCTTCCCTTTGCCGAGAACGCGTTGGCGCCGATCATTAGCGCCAATACGCTGAGTTTTCACTATGGCAAGCACCATAAAACCTATGTTGATAATCTGAACGGGTTGGTCAAAGGAACGGAATTCGAGAGCGCCGAACTGAAATCGTTGATTGAGCGGGTGGCCGGGAAGGCCGATCAGGTGGCGGTTTTCAATAACGCGGCGCAGGTTTGGAACCACACGTTTTACTGGAACGGGCTGAACCCGCGCGGCGCCCGCCAGCCGGTCGGAACATTGGCGGCGATGATTGACGAGAGCTTCGGCAGCTTTGAGGCGCTGAAAAAGGCGCTGGCGGATACGACCATCGGGCAATTCGGTTCGGGCTGGGGCTGGCTGGTCAAGAACGCCGCCGGTAAGCTCGAGGTCGTCAAAACCGGCAATGCCGAGGTGCCGTTTACGCGTGGACTGACGCCGTTGCTGACGATCGACGTTTGGGAGCATGCGTATTATCTGGATTACCAGAATCGTCGCGCTGATTACGTCAAGGCGGTGATCGAGCAATTGCTTGACTGGGATGTCGCTGCGTCGAATCTCGGCTGACGAGTGCATTTTTTGAAGTTTGCTAAAAAGGTTGCAACAGCGCGAAGAACAGCGCAACAGAAAAATGGCTAAGGAGGAGGCTCCACAAACACTGACTGCCGTCGGGCAGTTGCCTCGTATTAACTCTCGACCTTCCTCGGTCGGGGGCGCGATGTCGTCTGCGTCGGGGTTGAGCGCAGTGCTCGAAACCGCTGCGCTGATGCATGCGAGCGGTCAGTTGGATGCTGCCCGGAGAGTGCTTGAAGAAGCCATTGCGACCGAGCCGGAAACGGCGGCGATGCCGCTGGTGTGGCTGGCGCTGCTTGATCTGTATCAGCAGTCCGGCAATCAGACGGCTTTTGAGCGCTATGGGATGGAATACGCGGCGCGCTTTGAACAATCGCCGCCAGTATGGGTTCCGCGCGTTTCGCTGGCGTCGGGGTTGCGGCCGTCGGGAGCAGACCCTTCGGCCAAAGCGGAGGTGACAAGCGCGCGGATACGGCTGAGTGGCGAGATCGTTGTTGCCAACAAAGCGCTGACGGCGCCGTTGCTGCATGTTCTCGATGCGCCGGAAAAAGAAGCGTATCAGGTGGACTTGACCCGTCTGGTTCTGAGCGATGAAGAAGGCGCGCTGCATCTGGCGCAAGTGTTGGCGAAGGTTCGCCGTTTGCAATTGAACATTGTGCTGGAGCCGTGGCCGCAAACTTTGCTCGAAGGAACGACGAAGCGTGCGGTTGATGCTTCGGGTAGAGAAGGCGAGGGCTATTGGCAACTGTGGCTTGAGTTGTTGCAATGGCAGCAGGACGAAACTTTGTTTGAAGTGTGCGCGCTCGATTTCGCGCTGCGCTTCGAGGTTTCGCCGCCGGCCTGGGAGCCAGCTCGGGGGCGACCATTGCAGCAACCGGTAGCGAAAGTGACCGGAGCGACGGAGGCAGTGGCAGCAGACGCGCAGGAAGAAGCACCGCTGCCGCCGAACATGATGGTCTGGCGCGGCGTGTTGCAAGGTGCGCATGCGCCGCAGTTGGCAGCGCTCAAAGAACGGTTGCCGTTGTACGATGAATTGATGATTGATATGCATGGCGTGCCGCGTGTCGATTTTTCGTATGGCGGCGCGCTGGCCAATCTGGTGGCGCGCGCCGAGAGCGCCAAAAAACGGGTGATCTTTGTGCGCACCTCTCCGATGGTGTTGACGCTGTTGTTGCTGGTGGGAATTCCGCCGCGCGCGTTCAGCCGTCGCAAAAGATAAAAGCGCGTTTCCGGAAAAAAAGCGCTTGTTTGGAGACGACAATGGAACCTTTTCATGGAACGACGATTCTTTCCGTCGCATGTGGCGGCAAAGTGGCACTGGGCGGTGATGGACAAGTGACGCTCGGCGCTATCGTCGTCAAAGCGACAGCGCGTAAAGTGCGGCGGCTGTACCAAAATAAAGTGTTGGCCGGTTTTGCCGGAGCGACCGCCGATGCGTTCACTTTATTTGAACGGTTCGAAGCCAAGCTCGACAAGCATCAGGGACAGTTGACCCGCGCCGCTGTCGAGTTAGCCAAAGACTGGCGCTCGGACCGCGTGCTGCGGCGACTGGAAGCGATGTTGGCTGTGGCTGATGCGACGGCGTCGCTGATTATTACCGGCAACGGTGATGTATTGGAGCCGGAAGGGCGAATCGTCGCCATCGGATCGGGCGGCGCTTATGCGCAGGCGGCGGCGCGGGCGTTGTGCGAACATACTGATTTGGGCGCGGACGTTATCGTCAAAAACGCGCTGACCATTGCCGGCGATCTTTGCATTTACACCAATCAAAATCATGTGATTGAAGTGCTGGATGTGCTGTGATCAGGGGCAGGGAATCAGAAGTGAGCTGCTACGGTCATTCTGCGCGAAGTCGCAGAATTCGGAAGCGACATTACAAGGCGATTTCCGGATGTTGTGGCTGATATCGGATCGCGGTTAAACTGTCTTTTGAAAAGGTTATACTGCGTAAAGTTGTACAAAGGCGGTGGATAGCCACACGAATTGCTGGAAAAAACGACGGAAAGGAAAATGATGAAAAACAGTTTAAAGATTTGGATGTTGGCGCTCTTGGCGTGGGCAGTGGCAGCGAATGCGCAATCGTCGACACCGGTGGAGAATCCCACTGGTGAAGCGGCGGAGGTCAAGGCGTTGCTGCAAAAGAAGTTTCCTGAGGCGTCGATCCGGCATATCGAAAAAACGCCGTATTTCGGTGGTTTGTATGAGGTGCTTCTTGGTGATCAGATGATTTATACCAACAAGGAAGTGACGCATATTCTGGCCGGCGCGCTGTACGACGCCCGCGATATGCCGAACGGAATGCGGAATCTGACCGATGCGCGTACACGCGAACTGAACCGCGTTGACGTAGCGACGCTTCCGCTTTCGTATTCGTTCAAGCGCGTCAAAGGGAATGGCGGGCGTGTGCTGTACCTCTTTTCAGATATTGAGTGCCCGTTCTGCGAGCGGATCGAGCAGACACTGCGCGATATCGACGACGTGACGATTTATACATTTTTGCTGCCGCTGGACTCTTTGCATCCCAATGCAATGCGTAAGTCGAAAACGATCTGGTGCGCCAAAGATCGGGCGAAAGCATGGGAAGCATATTATGCAACCAAGAAATTGCCGGACAATAAGGGCGACTGTGAAACACCGATCGAAAAGATTCAACAGTTGGCGCAAGGTTACGGCATTCGCGGCACGCCCGGGATGATTCTCGCTGACGGCACGATTCTGTCGGGCGCGTTGCCGAAAGAAACGCTGGAGTCCGAATTGAGCCGTGCTGACGCAGCGGCGACAAAGACGTCAAGCGCTGCCAAGAAGCCATAATCGGCGCGCAGATCGCAGAGGGGCAGCAAGCCTCGCTCGATCGGATAGAAGCAAAGACAAAAAAGCGAAAGCGTTGCCGCTTTCGCTTTTTTTATGGGGTTTACGGAAACGGTTATAACACCGTTACAGCGGCGGCCAGCCTGGCGAAGGCGTGGGCGGCGGCGCAGCGCGGGCGGCGGGGATCGGCTCGCCGATCATCGGCGCCAGTTCCTGGGAGCCGTTTGCCGGCCAGCGTGTGGTGTTCGGCGATTCAGCGCCCAGCCACCACAAATCATGACGGTAATTGCTGCGCGGGTCGTCGACCGAGGCGCAGCCGCTTAACAACAAAACGGCCAGCGACAACAGCACCAAGCAGCGCCGGAAAGAGAGGGGGCGGGTCAGGGTCATGGCTCAAACCTCGAAAATGTTATCGTCAAATCCTTTCGTGATTTTCCCCAGCAAGACGTAGAGGCGCACGACAGGGCTGTCAATGAGCTTACCACTGTCGCAGGCGCTTGCGTAGCATTTGTCCATGTTTGGTCATTTTCTGGGGTGATTTGTGCCGTTTTTGCCGCAGAAAATCGACGTTACCGAAAGTGAGCGCTTCTTCGCGAGCCTCAGAAAATCGCGGTTTGGTGGGCAGAACCAGAAAGAGAAACGTAAATAGTGGCATTTTTACGACAGTTTCTTAAAAAAACACTTTCACTTTGTGCTTTAACGGACTATTTCTAAAAGAAAAAGACGATTTTTTTAAATTTGTGGGACTTTTGGCAAAGCCATGTAAACCGTTGACGATCATAGAGGTGCGTCGTATAGTGGCGGGAGGTGTGGAAAAGTGGGGATTTGTGGTAAATCGGGAAAAGAATTTCTCCCCCACGGCTATTCGACTTCCGCCTTTGTAGTGGTTGTGAAGGGCAGCATGATTGTAAGTATTTGTTTCTTATGTGTTTTTATGATTGAAAAAACGATCGTCGTGCGATGGATACTTCTCAAACGCCTTTGCCGCAAATTGCCCCTCCTGTCTTTCGTGGAGTGACGCAACTGGCGCTCGATTCTAAAGGGCGGCTGGCAGTTCCTTCCCGTTACCGGGAAGCGCTGCATCAGCATGGCGAAGGCCGCCTGGTGATTACGGCCGATCCCAGTCGTTGCTTGCTGGTTTATCCCCAACCGGTCTGGGAACCGATACAGGAAAAGTTGATGGCGCTGTCGTCATTTGATGAGCGCATTCGCGCGCTGCAGCGCTTGCTCGTCGGTTACGCGGACGATGTTGCACTCGATGGCGCTGGTCGGGCGCTGGTGTCGCCGGCGCTACGGCAATACGCTCAGTTCGATCATCGGGTGGTGCTGGTCGGGCAGGGTGGGCACTTTGAGTTATGGGATGAAGGATTGTGGCAGGCGCAGATGGCGCAGGCGGTTCGCCTGACGCACGATGATCTGCCGCCGGTTCTCGATGGTTTTTCGCTGTAAAGCGCGCTTCAATGAGTTTGTCTCACGCACCGGTAATGTTGAACGAAGTGCTGGCAGCCCTGCGGGTGCGCTGCGACGGTGTTTATGTTGACGGAACTTTCGGGCGTGGTGGCCACAGCCGCGCCATTCTGGCGCAGTTGGGGGCGCATGGCCGGTTGGTCGCGCTGGATCGCGACCCCGAGGCTGAAGCCGCCGCTTCTGTGCTGATGCGGGAAGATGCCCGCTTCTCATTTCAGCGCGCCTGGTTTTCCGAGATGCCCGACGTGCTTGCCCATGATGCAAAGTTTGGCGCGATCCACGAAGTCGATGGGGTGTTGCTTGATCTCGGAGTGTCGTCGCCGCAAATTGATGACGCAGAGCGCGGTTTTTCTTTTCGTCGTGACGGGCCGCTCGATATGCGGATGGACCCGACACGCGGCGAATCAGCCGCAGCGTTTCTGGCGCGTGCTGATCAACAACAAATTACGGAGGTCTTGAAAAATTATGGTGAGGAACGGTTTGCTGCATCGATTGCAAGAGCGATTGTTGAGGCTCGGCAGGAACGCCCCATCGAACGTACCGCTCAACTGGCCGCGCTCGTCGCGCAAAGTCTCGGCGCGCGGGTACGCGGCGATTGGCAACAGGACCCGGCTACGCGCAGTTTCCAAGCCTTGCGCATCCAGGTAAACGAGGAGCTGAAAGAAATCATGCGCTTGTTGCCGCGCTTGATCGCGTATCTAAAAACCGGTGCGCGGTTGGCGGTGATCAGCTTTCATTCGTTGGAAGACCGGCTGGTGAAGCGCTTTATGCGCTGCGCGGCGCAACCATTCGGTGGCAATGAAGCGTTGCTGCGTTTGCCTCTGGCGCAGGCGGCATTGCCGGAACCGCCACTGCGGCTGATCGGTCGCGCGATCAGGGCGTGTGAAAATGAGGTGAGTGCCAACCCGCGGGCGCGCAGCGCTGTATTGCGGGTGGCAGAACGTACGGCGGCGCCGTGGGGACGGAACGGTATTGCGCACGATGTTGCGCGTTTGCATACCGCAGCGTTCGGAAAAATGGAGGCGGCTTGATGGCGCGCGCCGGCATCCTGTTGCTGTTGTTGGTCGTTTGCGCGTTGTCGCTGGTCACATCGCGCCATCAAGCGCGCAAGCTGTTCGTCGAGCTGGAGCGTAGCCGCCAGCAAGCGCAAGCGTATGAAGTCGATTACGGCAGATTGCAACTGGAGTTGTCCACCTGGGGTGTACCGGCGCGCATTGATCGGCTGGCGCGCGGCTCATTGGCGATGCAGTTGCCCGAGCCCGGGCGTATTCAGGTGATTGAAGTGCCGCCGGCGCAAATTTTTTCACGCGGGCATGGGCAAGAACGAGGACAAGAACGCGGGCAAGAGGCGGCGCCATGACGATTAACATCGGTTCGCTGTCGTCGCGGCGCCAGCAGGCGCCAATGCCGGATTTACCACCGGTGCGGGCGTTGCTCGTTTTTGGCGCACTTGGTGTGTTGTTCCTCGTGCTGATCGGCAAGGCGTTGTATCTGCAATGGGTGAATGGCGATTTTTTGCAAACCCAGAGCGCAGCGCGTTATGTGCGCGATCTCGAAATTCCGGCACATCGCGGCAAAATCACGGATCGTTTTGGCGAGCCTTTGGCGATTTCAACGCCGGTGAAGTCGTTGTGGGCGTTCACCGAAAAGTTGAATGCCTCCGACGAACAGATGAAAGCATTGGCGAAAGTGCTTGACACGACTGCGCAGGCGTTGAAGAAAAAAATCGGCGCAGCGGGCGATTTTGTTTATCTGGCGAAAGGGGTGCCGCCGGAAGTAGCTGAAGAAGCGCTGGCGCTCAAGATTCCCGGGCTTTACGATGAGAGAGTGTATCGGCGTTATTACCCGGCTGGAGAATTGACCGGCCAGATTCTCGGTTTTACCGATGGCGGCGATTATGGCCAGGAAGGTTTGGAATTGGCGCGCCAGGACTGGCTGGGTGGCAAGCCGGGTAGCCGCCGCGTTATCATCAACCGCAAGGGCGAAGCGGTAGAGGACATCGCTGGCGTACAGGCGCCGCAGGAAGGGCGCGATCTGACGCTGGCGCTCGATCTTCGTCTGCAATTTCTGGCGCAGACGGAGCTGAAAGCCGCCGTTGTCGAAAACAAAGCCAAGGCCGGCAGTCTGGTAATCCTCGATGCGCAAACCGGCGAAGTGTTGGCGCTTGCTAACCAGCCGAGCTATAACCCCAATCGGCGCGAAGAATTCATTCCAGCCAAAATGCGCAATCGGGCGCTGATTGATATCTTTGAACCAGGCTCAACGTTCAAACCATTCACTATAGCGATGGCGCTGGACAGCGGTCGTGTGAAGCCGACGACGATGATGGAAACGGCGGGTGGACAATGGACGATCGGCAAGGCGACCATTCACGACGATCACGTCAGCGGTAATCTGACGGTTGAGCAGGTGTTGCAGCGCTCGTCGAATGTCGGCACAGCAAAAATCGCATTGATGATGTCGCCTGAAAAAATGTGGCAGGGACTGTCCAGCGCTGGTTTTGGCATGCCGGTGAACGCCGGTTTTCCCGGCGAAAGCGCCGGTCGTTTGCGCCCTGCCAAAAGTTGGCTGCCGATTGAGCAAGCGACGATTTCGTATGGGCATGGCGTGTCGGTCAATCTGCTGCAACTGGCGCGTGGTTATACGATTTTCGCCGGCAACGGCGAACTGAAGCCGGCGTCGCTGTATCGGATTCCTGGCGACGTGATTGGTAAGCCGGTGATTTCGTCGGCCACTGCGACGGAGATGCGCCGGATGCTGGAGATGGCGGCGCTACCGGGCGGCACCGGCGCGCGCGCACAAGTGCCCGATTACCGCGTTGCCGGTAAAACGGGAACAGCGCGCAAACCGGAAAAGGGTGGTTACGCTAACAAATACGTTAGTTCGTTTGTCGGTTTCGCACCAGTGTCGTCGCCACGGCTGATTGTGGCAGTGATGATCGACGAACCTTCGGCCGGCAAGTATTACGGCGCAGCCGTGGCAGCGCCGGTATTTTCCAGCGTTGTCGGCAAAGCATTACGAATGCTGGGCGTGCCGCCCGACCGGCCTGCTGTTCCGATTGTGTTACCGCCTGACGGCGAAGATATCGAGGAGGAAACATGATGTTGCACACATCGTTTCCTCAGGCATTTTCGTTGAAGGCGATGATCGCATGGCTGGCGCAGTTCCCGACGCCGCCGAAAGGCATTACCGTTGACAGCCGACAGGTGGCGCCGGGTATGTTGTTTGCGGCGTTGCCGGGGGCACAACACGATGGTCGGCGTTTTATCGCCGAGGCAATCGCGCGCGGCGCGATTGGCGTTCTTCAAGAAGTTGGCGACGGCAAGATAACCGGCGATAAAGCAGGGGCGATGGCGGTGCCGCGCTGGGACATCAGCGGACTGGCGCCTTGTCTGGGTATCGTTGCGGACGCGGTTTATGGGCAGCCGTCGCGGCATTTGCCGCTGATTGGCATTACTGGCACCAACGGCAAAACCTCATGTGCGCACTGGATTGCGCAGGCATTGCAAGCGCGCGGCACGCGTGCCGGCGTGATCGGTACACTGGGGTACGGGCTGATAGGAGAAACATGGTCGCCGTCACTCAATACGACGCCGGATGCGGCGAGCCTGCAAAGAGCTTTGGCGCAGCTTCGGCAGCAAGGCGCTGGCGCGGTGGCCATGGAAGTGTCGTCGATCGGGCTCGACCAGGGGCGCGTCAACGGGTGTTGTTTCAATACTGCGTTGTTCACCAATCTGACGCGCGATCATCTTGATTATCACGGCACTTTCGAGGCCTACGCGGCGGCGAAAACACGGCTCTTCGCTTGGCCGCAACTTCATCACGCGGTGATCAACCTCGACGATCCGATGAGCGGCGCGATGATTACGGCGGCTCGTTTGCGAAAAGCAAAAGTATGGCGTTATAGCAGCGGCGGCCATTCGGATGCCGAGATTGCGATAACCGGTGTTGACGACAACGTTCGTGAGACACGTTTTACAGTGCGCACGCCACAGGGTAACGGTGAAGTCCGTACTTCTTTGCTTGGCGAGTTTAATCGGGTGAATGTACTGGGCGTGTTGGGCGTGTTGCTGGCACGCGAAGTGTCGCTGCCAGAAGCGCTGCAACTTCTTTCGACATTAACACCACCGCCTGGCCGTTTGCAGCGCTTGGGGCGTGCTGACCAGCCGATGGTAGTGATCGACTATGCACATACTCCTGACGCGCTCGACAATGTGCTGCGGGCGTTGCGGGCGACACAAGTGAGAGAGCAACAACTGTTTTGCGTGTTCGGTTGCGGCGGCGATCGCGATTCCGGCAAGCGGCCGGTGATGGGCGCGATTGCTGCAAAGTGGGCTGACCGCGTTTGGATCACCAACGACAATCCACGCAGCGAATCGCCGGATACTATTCTGGCGGCGATCGAGGAAGGATTGCGTTCGGTCAGTGGCGCTTCGTGGATTGTCGAATCCGATCGTGCGGCAGCGATCACGCAGGCGATTGCAGCGGCGCGCGTCGGCGATTTGGTGTTGATTGCCGGTAAAGGACATGAACCGTATCAGGAAATCGCCGGGGTACGCCATCCGTTTCTGGACGCCGACGTGGCGGCGCAGGCGCTGGATATGTGGAGCGCGCAATGAGCGAGAAAGCGATGCTGTCGTTGAGCGAAGTGGCGGCTATGACCGGCGGGCGCCTGCTGGGCGGCGACAGAGAGGTATCGAAAGTCGTCAGCGATTCGCGTGCAATCGAGGAGGGAGCATTGTTCGTCGCGCTTAAAGGCGAGCGCTTCGATGGCCACGATTTTGTCGAGGATGTGTTGCAGATGGGCGCGACGGCGCTCGTGGATGATGCTCATGCTGCTCGTTTTCGCAACAAACCCACAGTTGCCGTATCGGATACGCTGATAGCGCTTGCCGCATTGGCCAAAGGTTGGCGGCAGCGATTCACGTTGCCGGTGGTGGCTGTTGTCGGCAGTAACGGCAAGACGACAGTCAAAGAAATGATCGCGGCGGTTTTGCGCGCGCATTTCGGTGACGATGCCATTCACGCGACAAGTGGCAATCTGAATAACGGAATCGGCGTACCGCTGACGTTATTGGGATTGCGGACGGTGCATCGGGCGGCGGTGATCGAGTTGGGGATGAACCATCGCGGCGAAACGCGGGCGCTGGCGGCATGGACACAACCTGATGTAGCGGTGATTAACAACGCGCAGCGCGAGCATCAGGAATTCATGAAGAGTGTCGAGGATGTCGCGCATGAGCACGGCGATGTTCTTGAAGCGCTGCGCCCGCGCGGGTGCGCTGTTATCAACGGCGATGATGCGTACGAGAATTTCTGGGCCGACGAAACACAAAAGCTGGGGCGAACGGTTTGCCGGTTCGGTACGAAAGAAAACGCTGATGTTCGCGGCGTGTTCGCTGCGGAAGGGGCAGGGAATCGTGTTCAGGTATTCATCCGCCAAAACAAGGCCGAATTTCATTTGCCGTTGCCGGGGCAGGCGATGGCGATGAATGCGCTGGCGGCGCTGGCAGCAGCTTTGGCGCTTGGCGTGCCGCTAACGACCGGGGCGGCGGCGCTATCCTCTTTTTGTGCGGTACCCGGGCGATTAAACACGATGGCTTTGAACGCCTGCTGGACGCTGATCGACGACAGCTACAACGCCAATCCCGATTCGGTTCGGGCGGCGATCGACGTGCTGGCATCACGACGCAATGAGCGCTGGCTGGTTTTGGGTGATATGGGCGAAGTTGGCGAAGCGGGAGCGGCGTTTCATTACGAAGCCGGCGAATACGCCAGAGCGAAGGGTGTGACGCGGTTGTTGGCATTGGGAACGCTGGCGCGTTATGCACAAACGGCGTTCGGCGTCGGCGCCGAGCATTTTGAAACGATGGAAGCGCTGCTCGATACGCTGCGGGAAAGGTTGATGCAACATAACGAGGTGACTGGAACCGTGCTGGTGAAAGGTTCGCGCTTCATGCAAATGGACAAAGTCGCGGCGGCGCTGATGGCATTGCCGGATGGCTTATAACGGGAAGAGTTTCATGCTGCTTTGGCTTACTGAATTTCTGGCGCGCGATATCCGCACTTTCAACGTGTTCGGCTATATCACATTGCGCGCGGTATTGGCGACGATGACTGCGCTGATTATTTCATTCGCGATCGGACCGCGCATGATTGCTTGGCTGGCGCGGATGAAAATCGGTCAAGCGGTGCGCAGCGACGGCCCGCAGTCACATCTGACCAAGGCGGGGACGCCGACGATGGGCGGCGCATTGATTCTGGTGTCGATCGTGATTACGTCGCTGTTGTGGTGTGATCTCGGCAACCGCTTTGTCTGGGCCGTATTATGGGTGACGGTTGGCTTTGGCGCGATCGGCTGGATCGACGATTATCGCAAGGTGGTTTATCGCAATCCGAAAGGGTTGTCGGCTCGCGCTAAATTTTTCTGGCAGTCGTTGCTCGGCTTCGGCGCGGCAGTGTATCTGGCGCTGGCGCTGTCGGCGCCGGGGAACGCCAGTGCGATCGATGTGATTTCGCATGTGTGGCGCAGTAACGATATTTGGCATTTATCGGGCAATGCTGACTTGATCGTACCGTTTTTCAAGACGGTTTCGTATCCGCTTGGTGTGATTGGCTTCGTGGCGTTAAGTTATTGCGTGATCGTCGGCTCCAGCAACGCTGTGAACCTGACCGATGGCCTCGACGGCCTGGCGATCATGCCGACGGTGATGGTGGCCGCGGCGCTGGGTGTGTTCGCTTACACCAGCGGCAACGCGGTGTTCGCGCGCTACTTGCAGTTTCCGGTCATCATAGGCACCGGCGAATTGACGGTGATTTGTGGCGCAATGGTCGGCGCCGGCCTCGGCTTCTTGTGGTTTAACGCTTACCCGGCGGAAGTGTTCATGGGCGATGTCGGCGCATTGGCGTTGGGCGCGATACTGGGAACGATCGCGGTGGCAGTACGTCAGGAAATTGTGCTGTTCATCATGGGCGGAGTATTTGTCGTCGAAACACTGTCGGTGATCGTTCAGGTGTTGTCATTCAAGCTGACCGGAAAGCGGATATTCAGGATGGCGCCGATTCATCACCATTATGAATTGAAGGGGTGGAAAGAAAATCAGGTCGTGGTGCGTTTCTGGATCATTACGATTCTGCTGGTGCTGGTGGGATTATCAACATTAAAACTGCGTTGAAATTGCGCTGATGAAAAGCTGAAGCGAAAACGGTAAACATGGAAGCATTATCGCATCGTCGGGTATTGGTGCTGGGACTTGGTCTCACCGGCTTTTCGCTGGTGCGTTATCTCTCGCGTCGTGGCGCGAGAGTTGCAGTCGCCGATACGCGGGCGGCGCCGCCGTATGCTGAGCACGTTCGTCGTGAATGGCCGCGAGTGAACCTTTATTGCGGTTCGTTGGTTCCGACGTTGTTTGACGGCATCGACATGATCGCTATTTCGCCCGGTGTGGCGAAGGATCAACCGTTGATTCGGCAGGCGGTCGCGCGCGGAGCAAAGCTGGTCGGTGATATCGAACTGTTTGCGCAAGCGTTGCCGAAGGGGCAAAAAGTGTTGGCGATTACCGGCACCAACGGCAAGACGACGACCACCGCGTTGACGCGAACGTTGTGCGAAGCGGCGGGGTTGACAGCGGTGGCGGCCGGCAATATCGGCGATGCGGCGCTCGATGTGTTGGAAAAAATCGAGAGCGATGGTGTTTGGCCGGACGTGTTCGTGCTTGAATTGTCGAGTTATCAGCTTGAAACGACGACAACGTTAGCGCCGATGGCGGCGACGATATTAAATATCTCGGAAAACCATCTTGATCGCTACCCGGATGTCAAAGCCTACGTTGCTGCCAAGGCGAGGATTTTTTATCACGCGCAACAACAGGTGTTGAATGCTGACGACGCGCGGGTTGCGGCGATGCGGGAGGCGGAATTGCCGGTGCAATGGTTTGGGTGGAATGCTCCCGCTGGCGCGGCAACGTGCTGGCGTCTTGTCGAACGCCATAAAGCAATGTGGTTGATGCGTGGCGCGACGCCGCTGTTACCGATATCGGCGCTGGCGTTGGCCGGGCGCCACAACGCGATGAACGCGCTGGCGGCGTTGGCGTTAACGTCGTGCGTGGCCAAGATAGATGAAACGGTGCTGGCGGCGCTGACATCGTTTCGCGGCCTGCCGCACCGAATGGAAGAGATTGCCGTTGTCGATGGCGTGCGCTACATCAATGATTCGAAAGCGACGACGGTAACAGCGGCACAAGCAGCACTCGATGGTATGGCTTCGCCGGTGATATTGATTGCCGGCGGCGATAGCAAGGGGCAGGACTTTACGCCGCTGGCGGCAACAGCGGCACGCTATTGCCGGAAAGTATTACTGATCGGTCGCGATGCGGCGCAGGTCGAAACGGCTCTGGCAAACCATGGTGTCGCTTTTGAGCATTGTGGAACGCTGGCGGTGGCAGTGGCAAGAGCATGCGCGTTAGCGCAACCAGGTGATATTGTTTTACTGTCGCCAGCTTGCGCCAGCCTCGATCAGTTTAGCGACTATACGGCACGCGGCCAGGCGTTCGTCGAAGCGGTGCAGACGATAGGAGACGCGGGATGATTCAGGCGCGCACTTCGTTTGAACGTATTTTCGGCGGCCTTGGCGCCGAGACGCTGAAGAGGAAAGGTCGGCGTGCGATGGCGGCTTACGATGCGTCGTTGTTGTGGACGGCGTTGATGCTGTTGGCGCTGGGACTGGTGATGGTGTATTCGGCATCGATAGCGATGGCCGAAGCCAGCAGCTTTACCGGCTATCATCCCTGGTATTTCCTGGTGCGGCACGCCCTGTTTACGGTGGTGGCGCTGTTGTGCGCAGCAGTGGTATTTCAGTTGCCGATGGCGACTTGGCAAAGGCTGGCGCCCTGGCTTTTCTTGTTTTGCCTGTTGCTGCTGGCGCTGGTATTGATTCCCGGTGTCGGTAAGACGGTAAACGGCGCGCGCCGCTGGTTGCCGCTGTATTTCACCAATGTGCAGCCGTCCGAATTGATGAAGCTGGTCGTTGTTTTTTATGCGGCCAGCTACGCGGTGCGCAAGGCAGAGTTTTTACCGGCGCATCAGCCAATGGGCAAGACGCTGGCGCGTGGTTTTTTGCCGCTGTTCGCAGCGATGGTGCTGGTCGGCGGTTTGCTGCTGCTGGAACCGGACTTTGGCGCTTTCGTCGTGATTGTAGCGATCGGCTTCGGCGTGCTGTTCGTCGGCGGGCTCGACGGCCGCATCATCATCGGTTTGCTGGCGTTGTTGCCGTTCGCTCTTGGGGCAATTCTGGTCGCCGCGCCATACCGGTTGCAACGGTTGACGACGTTTTTGAAACCCTGGGAGGACCCGCTTGGCAAAGGGTATCAATTGACGCATTCGTTAATGGCGTTTGGGCGCGGCGAATTTCTCGGCGTCGGGCTTGGTGACAGCGTCGAAAAGCTGCTGTATCTGCCGGAAGCCCACACCGATTTTTTGCTGGCGGTGATTGCCGAGGAGTTGGGGTTTGCCGGTGTGCTGGTGGTGGTTATGTTGTTCATGTGGTTGTTGTTTCGCGCCTGGATGATCGGCCGGCAAGCAGCGCGTTTGCAACAGCCTTTTTCGGCATTGACGGCGCAGGGGATCGGCATCTGGCTCGGCGTTCAAACGTTTATCAACATGGGCGTTAACGTGGGGCTGTTGCCAACCAAAGGGCTAACGTTGCCGTTCTTATCGTTTGGCGGCAGCGGTATTGTCGCCAGTTGCGTAGCGGTGGCGGTGTTGCTGCGCATTGACTACGAAAATCGCAGGCTTTTGAATGGGCACAACGTATGAGCCAGCGCATAAAAAGCATCGATAAGAGCGGCGGCAGGAGGACGGTGATGATCACGACCGGCGGCACCGGTGGCCATATTTTTCCCGGCGTTGCAGTGGCGCAGCGTTTACAGGCATACGGCTGGGACGTGTTTTGGCTCGGCACTCGCGATGGTATGGAGGCGACGCTGGCGCCGCAGGAAGGGATTGATTTCGAGGGTGTATCGTTCCGCGGCGTGCGCGGTAAAGGGCTGAAGACGCTATTGCTGGGACCTTGGGCACTGTTGATGGCGTGCCTTCAAAGCCGTAGCGTTTTGCAACGGCGGCAACCCGATGTGGTAATGGGGTTCGGCGGTTTCGCTTCGTTCCCCGGCGCGTTCACTGCTGTAGCGAGCGGCTTACCGCTGGTGATTCACGAAGCGAATGCGGTACCGGGGCTGGCAAACCGGGTATTGCGTTATGGCGCCGACAAAATACTGACCGGTTTTCCCGGCGTGTTCGGCGCCGGGAACGAGGCGGGCGTTGCATCTGAAATCAGGTCAAAAGTCGAATGGGTAGGTAATCCGGTGCGCGGCGACATGGTGCAGCAGGCTTTGCCAGTGGAGCGTTTCGCCGGTCGGCAAGGGCCACTGCGTTTGCTGGTGGTCGGCGGCAGCCTGGGTGCGCAGGCGTTGAACGCTTGTGTACCGGCGGCGCTGGCGCAGTTGTCGGTCGAGCAACGGCCACGTGTCGTCCATCAGTCGGGCGCGCGCCACATCGAGGCGTTACGTATCGCTTACGCGCAACAGGGGATTGCAGCCGAGTGTGTGCCATTCATTGAAGAAATGGGGCAGGCGTACGCCGAAGCCGACTTTGTGATTTGTCGCGGCGGCGCAATGACGGTTGCTGAACTGGCGGCTGTCGGCGTCGGCGCGCTGGTGGTGCCGTTGCCGGGAGCGATTGCTGACGAGCAAAGCGCTAATGCGCAATGCCTGGTCGATGTCGGCGCTGCTTTTAGAAAAGCACAGGACGACTTGACCCCTGCTGTTCTGGCGGAAATAGTGCGTGCGCTAACGCGCGAAAAAGCGCTGGCGATGGCGACAGCAGCGTTTACGTTACGCAAGATCGATGCGGCGGAAACAGCAGCGCAGGTATGTATGGCGCTGGGCTCGGCTTACCAGGGTAAACATCGGTGGGGTAATGGTAACAGCGAAGGTAACAGCGAAGGTAACAGCGAAGACAAAGGTAAAGACGTGCGGGGGGAAGTTTCATGAAATACAAAGTGAAACAGCTGCACTTTGTTGGTATCGGCGGTGTCGGCATGAGTGGCATTGCTGAAGTGCTGGTGAACCTCGGCTATCGGGTATCGGGGTCGGATATCAGCGATAACGCTGCGACGGAACGGCTGCGTTCACTGGGAGTCGAAGTCTGGAAGGGGCATGCGGCAGAACACATCCGTGACGCCGATGCGGTAGTGGTGTCAACCGCGGTGGCGACGGACAATCCGGAAGTGATCGCGGCGCAGCAGGCGGGCATTCCGGTAGTGGCGCGGGCGCTGATGTTGGCGGAGCTGATGCGCTTGAAGCGCGGCATCGCCATTGCGGGAACGCACGGCAAGACGACGACGACGAGTTTGGTGGCGTCGGTCTTGGCTGAAGGCGGTTTCGACCCGACGTTTGTAATCGGGGGTCGCCTGCTGTCAGCAGATGCGAACGCGCGTTTGGGCAGTGGTGATTTTTTGGTGGCTGAGGCGGATGAGTCGGACGCGTCGTTTCTGCACCTGTCGCCGGTGTTGTCGGTGGTGACGAATATCGACGCTGACCACATGGAAACTTATGGGCATGATTTCGCGCGACTCAAGAAAGCGTTTATCGAGTTTCTGCAACGTTTGCCGTTTTATGGCGCGGTGGTGGCATGTATCGACGACACCCATGTGCGCGAGATTTTGCCGCAGGTGGGGCGACCGGTGGTGAGCTACGGCTTTTCGGACGCCGCCGCACTACAGGCTCGGCAAGTGGAAAACAAACGCGGCACGATGCATTTCGTGGCGACACAGCGCGGCTTCGCTGATTTGCCGGTGGCGCTGGCACTGCCCGGGCGGCACAGTGTACAGAACGCGCTGGCGGCGATTGCCGTCGGCCGCGAAGTCGGTGTCGCCGATGAAGCGATTGCACAAGCGCTCGCCGGATTCAAAGGCGTCGGGCGGCGTTTTCAGCAGTACGGAGAAATTCCGTTGCCGGATGGCGGTTCTTATACCCTGATTGACGATTACGGTCATCATCCGAATGAAATCGCGGCGACGCTGGCGGCTACGCGCGGTAGCTTCGACGGGCAGCGCTTGGTGCTTGTCTTTCAACCGCACCGCTATACGCGCACGCGCGATTTGTTTGAAGATTTTGTGGCAGTGTTGTCGCAGGCTGATGTGTTGGTGCTGGTCGAAGTGTATCCCGCCGGTGAAGCGCCGATTGTAGCCGCCGATGGGCGTGCGCTGGCGCGGGCACTGCGGGTGACAGGAAAAGTCGATCCGGTATTCGTTGAACGGGTTGACGAAGTGCCGCAGGTGTTGGCGTCGCTGTTGAAAGATGGCGACGTGGTATTGACGATGGGCGCCGGCAACATCGGTACGGTGGCGGCGCGCTTGCAGCAAAACGCCGGAAAGGAAAGCGCGCGATGAAATCGCAATTTTCTTTCGAAAGCTTGCGCGGTGATTCTTTACGTGGCGATTTGCGCTTCGATGTGGTGATGGCGCGCCATACAAGTTGGCGCGTTGGCGGTTTGGCGGATGCAGTTTATGCGCCCGTTGATGGCGAGGATCTCGCGCTTTTCCTGCGGCAGTTGCCGATGGATGTGCCGGTGACGGTATTGGGGTTGGGCAGCAACGTGTTGATCCGCGATGGCGGAATACGCGGGGTCGTGGTGCTGATGCGCGATAACGAAGCGGTGGTGCGTATGGAAGACGAGGGCACGATTTACGCATCGGCCGGTTTGACCTGCGCAAAGCTGGCTCGCTTCGCGGCGGCGCAGGGCAAGGCCGACGCGGCGTTTCTGGCCGGGATTCCCGGCACAGTTGGCGGCGCGTTGGCGATGAATGCCGGTTGCTACGGCAGCGACACCTGGACTTATGTGGCGCGCGTCGAAGTCGTGACGCGCGTCGGTGAACGTAGTGTTCGCGCTGTAGACGATTACGACATCGGATATCGGGATGTGAAATGTAAAGAGTCGGATAAATCACCATTGTTGCCGGAGATTTTCGTCGGCGCCTGGTTTTGTTTTGTGTCGGGCGACGCGCAGTCGTCTGAGGTGGCGCAGGCGGATATCAAGGCGTTGTTGTCGAAACGTTTGGCGTCGCAACCGTTGGATTTGCCGAATGCGGGCAGTGTGTTCCGCAATCCACCCGGCGATTACGCGGCGCGACTGATCGAGTCGTGTGGGTTGAAAGGGCTGACAGTAGGAGGCGCTTCGGTGTCGGAAAAGCACGCGAATTTTGTTGTCAATCCGAAAGGCGCGGCGCGGGCTGCTGACATTGAGGCGCTGATTGAGCGGGTGCGGCAAACGGTGGAAGAGAAAACTGGCGTGCGGTTACAGCCGGAAGTAAAAATTCTTGGAGAAGCAGCGTGAGCAGCGCAAAAAAAAGCGCGGTGGAAAAGAGTACTGCTGATTTCGGCAAAGTGGCGGTGCTGCTGGGCGGTCGTTCGGCAGAGCGCGAGGTGTCGCTGATGTCGGGGCGCAATGTGCTGTTGGCGCTACAGGCGCAGGGGATCGACGCTCATGCGTTCGACCCGGCGGAAAAGCCATTGTGGGCGCTGAAAGATGAAGGGTTCACGCGGGTGTTCAACATGCTGCATGGTCGTGGCGGCGAGGACGGAACGGTGCAGGCGGTGCTGGAAATGCTGGGCATTCCTTATACCGGTAGCGGTGTGGCGGCGTCGGCGTTGGCGATGGACAAGTGGCGCACCAAGATGGTGTGGTTGTCGACCGGGGTGCCGACGCCGCCGTATCAAATCATTGATGCGCGCACTGATTGGATGCAGCTTGCTGAGACATTGGGTTTACCGCTGATACTGAAGCCGGTGCATGAAGGTTCAAGCATCGGCATTACCAGAATCGACCGTGCCGACCCGAAACATTTGGCCGAAGCGTATGCCGAAGCGGCGCGCCATGACCCGCTGGTGATCGCCGAGGCATTCGTCCGCGGCGAGGAATTGACGGCGGCGATTGTCGATGACTGCGCGTTGCCGCTGGTACGCATCGTGGCGCCAGGTGGCGATTACGATTACGAACACAAATATTTTTCAGACGATACGCAGTATTTTTGCCCGTCCGGGCTTCCTGAGGTGTTGGAAGAACGGATACGGGTGCAGGCGTTGGAGGCATTCCGGGTGTTGGGTTGTCGCGGCTGGGGCAGGTTGGATGTGATGCTACGCGGCGACGGCCAATGGTTTTTTCTGGAAAGCAATACAGTGCCGGGAATGACGGCGCACAGTTTGGTGCCGATGGCGGCGCGGGCGGCGGGGATGTCGATGGAGGCACTTTGTCTGACGATTTTAAAAGGAGTCGTTTCGGAACATGTGGCATGACCCGAAGACGATGAACGCGGTAGCGCTGACGCTGATGATTTTGTCGATCGGCGCTTTGCTGTGGGCGGCGGGTCACTGGTTCGTGCGGCAGCCGTCGTTTGCGTTCCGGCAGGTGGTGGTGCGCGATCTGCACCGCGCCGATCCGGCGCATGTGGCGGCGGTGATTCGCCGTGAGTTGAAGGGAACATTTTTTACGATGGATCTGGACGGCGCACAACGGGCCTTGCGGCAGGTGCCGTGGGTGCGCAACGCTGGACTGCATCGGGAATGGCCGGATCGGTTGGAAGTGTCGATCGAGGAATTTGAGCCGTTTGCGAGCTGGAACGGAACGGCATTGGTAACTCGCGACGGGACAGTGTTTGTGGCGCCGTACGATGGCGATTTGCCGGAATTGGCCGGGCGCGACGACGAGGCCGTGACAGTGATCGAGCGCTTTGAAAACTGGGCGACGAAGCTGGCGTCGCTGGGGTTGGATCTGAACACAGTGCGACATTCACCGCGCGGCAGTTGGCAGATTGAAGCAGCGGACAAAAGCGGCAACACGCAAGTGATCGAGCTGGGGCGCGATATTGCCGATGCAAGGCTGGAGCGATTCATTTCGGTCTATCGGAAAACGGCAGGCGCGTTGGCGCGCAGTGGGCGTCAGCCGGATTACATCGATTTGCGATATCAGAACGGGCTGGCGATCCGGACAGCGGCCGGTGGCGACAAGCGATAAGCGAAAGCAGAAAGCAACGGGATAGAGGAAAGCATGGCAAAAGAGCATCAGGATTTGATCGTCGGGCTCGACATCGGCACTTCAAAGACGATGGCGATCGTGGCGGAGATGACGCCGGATCAGGAGCTTCGGGTGATCGGCTACAGTATGCAGCCGTCGCGCGGCTTGAAAAAAGGCGCGGTCGTCAATATTGAGGCGACAATGGCTTCAATCCAGCGGACGCTGGAAGAAGCCGAACTGGTGGCGAACTGCCATATTTCGGAGGTCTATACCGGAATTGCCGGCAGCCATATTCGCAGCCTCAACTCGGGTGGTATGGTGGCGATCAAGGAAAAAGAAGTGTCGCAGGCCGATATCGACCGGGCGCTGGAAACAGCGCGGGCGATCCCGATTCCGAACGACCAGCAAATTCTGCACATTCTGCCGCAGGAGTTCCGGGTTGACGATCAGGATGATGTACACGTCCCACTGGGAATGAGCGGCGTACGGCTGGAGGTCAAGGTTCATGTGGTGACCGGCGCCGTATCGGCGATCGAAAATGTCGTCAAATGTGTGCGTCGTTGCGGATTGGAAGTGCGCGATTTGTTTTTGCAGCCGCTGGCAGCGGCCACGGCGGTGCTGAATGACGACGAGAAGGAACTGGGCGTGTGCCTGGTTGATATCGGCGGCGGCACGACCGATCTCGCTGTTTTTACCGGCGGTGCCATCCGGCACACGGCGGTGATCCCGATCGCTGGCGACCAGGTGACCAACGATATTGCAATGACGTTGCGCACGCCGACCAAAGAAGCGGAGGATTTGAAAATTTTGCACGGCTGCGCATTGCGCCAGCTTGCCAACCAAAACGATTTTGTTGAAGTGCCGGGTGTGTCCGGCCGCGAGCCGCGCAAGCTGTCGCGACACACGTTGGCCGAAGTAATCGAGCCGCGCATCGAGGAGCTGTATTCGCTGGTGCAGCGGGAACTGCGCCATTCCGGCTATGAGGAATTGATTTCGTCGGGGCTTGTGCTGACCGGCGGTACTGCACAACTGGCGGGGATGGTCGAATTGGGCGAGGAAGTTTTTCATTTGCCGGTGCGCATTGGCGTGCCGATGTACGAAGGACCTCTGTCCGAAATCATTCGAAATCCGCGTTACGCAGCGGCGACCGGCTTGCTTTTCGCCGGGCGCGAACACTGGTTGCGCGCGCGTGCTGCACAAATTCAGACACCTGGCCTTTTAGGGGGCATGCAAAGAGTGAAACAATGGTTTAAAGCGAACTTTTAGGGATTACAATGCGCACTGTGGAGAACGAAGATGGAAGATTTATTTGACGGGATGTATCCGGATTCCGGAAATCAAAGTAGTCAAAAAACCAAAGGCAACACCAGACAGGAGAGCAATATGAACGCAAGTTTTGAATTGATTGAGCAAGCCGGAGACGGCGCTGTAATTAAAGTGATTGGTGTTGGCGGATGCGGCGGCAATGCGCTTGAGCACATGATGGTGCGCGGCCTTTCCGGCGTGGAATTCATCTGTGCGAATACCGATGCGCAGGCGCTGAAACGCTCTGGCGCGCCGATCCAGTTGCAATTGGGTTCGACTCAGACGCGCGGCTTGGGTGCCGGCGCGCGCCCCGAAGTCGGCCGCAATGCGGCGTTATCGGATCGCGATCGCCTCGTCGAGCTGATCCGCGGCGCTGACATGCTGTTCATCACAGCGGGCATGGGCGGCGGCACGGGCACCGGCGCCGCGCCAGTGATCGCCGACATCGCGAAGAGCATGGACATTCTGACCGTGGCGGTCGTGACCCGCCCGTTCTCGTTCGAGGGCAAACGCTTGAAAGTAGCGCAGCTCGGCATTGAGGAACTGACGCAGAAAGTCGATTCGCTGATCATTGTTCCCAACGACAAGCTGATGCAGGTGTTGGGTGACGACGTATCGGTGCTTGATGCCTATGCGGCGGCCAACGATGTGCTGTACGGCGCGGTGTCCGGCATTGCCGAAGTGATCAACAATCCGGGGCTGGTCAATGTTGACTTTGCTGACGTGCGTACCGTGATGGGCGAAGTCGGGATGGCGATGATGGGATCGGCCACGGCGTGCGGTGTCAATCGCGCCCGCGACGCGGCGGAAGCAGCAGTGAGAAGCCCGTTGCTCGAAGATGTCAATCTGATGGGCGCGCGTGGCGTACTGGTCAACATTACGGCTTCGGCTGAGCTCAAGATGCGCGAGTATCACGAGGTGATGAACGCGATTAAGGAGTTCACGGCTGAAGATGCGATGGTGATTGTCGGCACGGTGATTGACGATACGATGGGCGACGATTTGCGGGTGACGATCATTGCTACCGGATTGGGTAGCGCCGCCAGACAGCGCTCGCCGAAGCTCGAAGTGGTCGAGGCAGTGCTGGAGCCGACCGGCACCGATGGTGGTCGGGTAAGCGACGTGATTGATTATGACCAGCCGACCGTAGCGCGTCGCCGGGCAGGAACGTCGAGCGCCGCCACGTTTGATGCCTCGGATATACCGGCGTTTTTACGCAAACAAGCGGATTGATTTCAGGGATCAGAAAACATCAATCTGCGCGTACAGGAGCGGGTTTTAAACCCGCCCTTGAGTTGCGAAGCGTTGTAGCCTGGGCAAGTTCAAACCCTCCCTTTCAAGGGGAGGGTTCGGGTGGGGATGGGGTGGCATCAGGAATCAGAGGCCAGAGATTAGAAAAGCGCCACTTCATGCGAAGCCGTGAAGTGAGCGGTAAAGGCGCTCCGCGCCAGGAAAGTATCCCGAGGCGGCGCTTCGGTTGCCTCGGCTATTTGCTTTGAGTGCAATCCTTTTTTGGGATTTTCGTGTTGGTTGATGTGACAAAATCCTGTACCGGAAAGAGAGGCGTGTGCTAACATCCGTCGGCAACGAGGGTGGCTGAAGAAAAAGTTCAAGAGAAGCATATGAAATATAAAAAGCCATCGTTTTTTTGCCTTTGACAAGTTTATACAGACAATCCATGTACCTGCAACGGACTTTGAAAACGACAGTGACGACCAAAGGCGCTGGATTGCATACTGGCGCTCGCGTTGCGTTGACGTTGCGGCCGGCGCCAGCCGATGCCGGCATCGTTTTTCATCGTACCGATCTGCCGGGTAGCGCGCCAATACCAGCGCTGGCGCATCAGGTCGGTGATACTCGTTTATCGACGCTGTTGCGCGTCGGCAATGCCAGCGTGTCAACGGTCGAACATCTGATGTCGGCGTTGGCTGGGTTGGGGATCGATAATTTGCATGTCGATGTTGCGGGGCCGGAAATTCCGATCATGGACGGCAGCGCCGGGCCGTTTATTTTTCTGTTGCAGTCGGCGGGTATCGAAGAGCAGACCGCGGCGAAGAAGTTTTATAAAGTAACGGCGCCGATTGAAGTATCCGATGGCGATAAGTGGGCACGTTTTACGCCGCACGATGGTTTTCGGCTCGATTTCACGATCGATTTTTCTCACCCGGCGTTTGGTCAGGAAAACCGGCGGGTGGTGCTTGATTTCGGCGAAGACGCTTATATCAAGGACATCGCCCGGGCGCGCACCTTCGGTTTCATGCAGGATGTGGAAACGATGCGGTCAATGGGGCTGGCGCTGGGCGGCAGCCTGCACAACGCAATTGTGCTTGATGAGGTCAGCGTGCTAAACAGCGGCGGCTTGCGTTATGAAAACGAGCCGGCCAAGCACAAGGTGCTGGATGCGATCGGGGATTTGTACTTGCTTGGTCATCCAGTGATCGGTCAATATACGGCGTACAAGTCCGGGCACGCGCTGAACAATGCGCTGGCGCGGGCGCTGATTGAACGTGAAGAGGCGCGCGAAATCGTCAGTTTTCGCGCCGAGGAAGAAGTACCGTCGGCATTCCAGTATTGGCGGCTGAGTCACGCTTGACGTTTGGAGTCGACGTTGCTTGTTATACGGCGCGTTAGCCAATAACGTTAATTGCGGAAAACAAAATATACCGCGCCGAGCAGACACAACCCCGCCCACAGGTAATCGAGCTTGAGCGGTTGCCCCATATACAAAACAGCGAACGGTGCGAATACCGAGAGGGTGATGACTTCTTGTAATATTTTCAACTGCGGTAGCGTTAGCACGGTGAAGCCGATGCGGTTTGCCGGCACCTGCAACAGGTATTCAAACAATGCGACGCTCCAACTAACCAGCGCGGCGACGATCCACGGGCTGTGCCCAAGATGTTTGAGATGACCGTACCAAGCGAAGGTCATAAACAGGTTCGAGCCTAACAGCAAGAGGATGGCGCTAAGTACAGGAGACGAAGAAAAGAAAGTTCCCATGTTTTTTGAAGGAGCGCTGAAATGTTGGGAGTTTATCAGGGGGGTAGATACTAGGGGGTCGGGAGCAGGGAGGTTTTTTGACCCCAGACCTGCGGCTTCTAATGGTAAAGTGATTACTTGAAAAAAGGTTCTGCTGGAGGGGAAATGGTTCTGGTGCGCTTGTTGCTGTTTCTCGGATTGGCTGCCGTTTTGGTGGCATTTGCTGCTTTTCTGATAACCAAAGACCGCCGTTATTTACGATTTATTGCTCAGGCGCTGAAATATGCAATTGTATTTTTTATTGGATTGATGCTGTTTTATGCATTCGAGCGCTTGGTCTTGGCTCTTTAATGACGCTCGTAACTTCGCATATTTATCGTTTAATTTCGTTTAACGCCGCGCTATTAGCCGTGAAACAGCCATTTTTAGGGGGCCGTCCGACAGTTTCTTGGTTAGAGCTTGTAATGGCGCCGCTGCAGGCGGTGGGCGGCGTGGAGTAGGTGCTGGGGCAATCATTGAAGCCGCCAGAGGTTGCACACGAACCCGAATTCCATTAAATTCACGGGAGTGTGAAGCGAGCGCCGCCAGCAATTCGGGGATTTGTTGGCGAATGACGGTTGCCAGAGCACCGGAGGGGACGGTCAGTTCCAGTTGTCCGCCCCTCACGTCGGTGACGCGAACCTGCCCGGCAGCCAATCGTGGCAAATGGGTGCGAACGATATGGGTGAGCGCGGCTTCCAATCGGTGGCGGCGCAACCAGGCGGCAAGGTGAGGCTCGGTTTCAATGACGTGAGCCAGCGGGTTAAAGGATTGAGTAGGGGACATACAGCGTGTTTGGCTTCGGCTCTGTTGAAATGATAAGAAATGAAAGGATACTCCATTGAATATTCTTGTGGTGAGTTCCGATGCATCAAAGCCGGTGCGCACGATCGCCGTGGACTGGAGACATGCAGTGCTGGCAACGGCGGTAGCGCTGGTGTCATTTGTTTTGTGTTCGGTTGCTTTTAACTATGTCGCGCTGAAATGGGCGGCGGCGACGGAGCATCCGTGGCTACAGAAAATCGTACTGGCTGACCAGCGTGCCGAAGCGTCACGGGCGCAGGAAAAGTTGCAGGGGCATCTCTCCGCGATGGCCGTGCGTTTAGGTGAGTTGCAGGCGCAAACGGAACGGCTTGATGCGCTGAGCACAAGACTGGCGAAAACAGCCGGTTTGACGGCCAAGGAAATACCGGCGGCGGATGTCGGTCGTGGCGGCGCCGAATCGACGTTACCGGCGCGGCCGTTCAGTGCGATGGAATTGGGAACGCTGATTGACGGATTGACGCAAAAAATTGCGGTACAAAGTGACCGGCTGAACGTACTCGAAGGAATGCTGGTTGAGGATTCGGCCAATCGCCGGTTTTTGCCGTCGCTGCAGCCGGTGGATGCGAATTGGCGGTCGTCTGATTTTGGTTACCGGATTGATCCGTTCGACGGGATGAGAGCATTTCACGAGGGAGTCGATTTTTCGGCGCAGCCGGGAACGCCGGTTGTAGCCGCTGCAGCAGGGAAAGTGATTCGCTCGGAGACGCATCCGCAGTATGGTAAACTTGTTGAGGTTGACCACGGCAACGGCTTGGTTACGCGCTATGCGCATAATTCGGAACTGCTTGTGAATGTAGGCGATCTGGTTGTACGTGGGCAGGCGATTGCAACTGTCGGTTCGACAGGCCGCTCGACGGGATCGCATCTGCACTTTGAAGTTCGCCTGAACGGCGTGGCGCAAAATCCGGCGCGCTTTTTAAAGACGGTGGGCGAGTCTCCGATTTCATAAGCGATTGTGCGGCGCGGACTGCGCGGCGTAAAGGATGGATGAGGGGTGAGCAATCTCACCCCTTCACTTTTTCAGGCAACAGAATTTTTCAAATATTTTTCCCAACATGATCGGCAACTTTCTTACCCGAATTTTCGGCAGTCGCAATGAGCGGCTGTTAAAACAATACCAAGGGGCGGTGCGGCGCATCAACGCGCTGGAACCGGCGATGGCAGCGCTGTCCGACGATGAATTGCGTGATAAAACCGTTGCTTTCAAGGAACGGGTAGCGAACGGCGAAAGCCTGGAAGATTTGTTGCCGGAAGCGTTTGCAGTAGTGCGCGAAGCGGCCAAACGAGTGCTTAACATGCGGCATTTTGACGTACAGTTGATCGGCGGCATGGCGCTGCATTACGGCAAAATTGCTGAGATGCGTACCGGCGAAGGCAAGACGCTGGTAGCGACGTTACCGGTTTACCTCAATGCGCTGACCAACGAAGGCGTGCATGTGATCACCGTCAATGATTATCTGGCGCAGCGCGACGCCGACTGGATGGGGCGGATTTACAGATTCCTCGGTATGACGGTCGGCGTCAATTTGTCGCAAATGCCGCACGATCAGAAGCAGGAAGCCTACGCCGCTGATATTACCTACGGAACCAACAACGAATACGGCTTTGATTATTTGCGCGACAACATGGAGATGAGTGCGAAAAGTCGTGTTCAGCGCAAACTGAAATTTGCAGTGGTTGACGAGGTGGACTCGATCCTGATCGACGAGGCGCGCACGCCGCTGATTATTTCCGGGCAAGCCGACGACAATATTGATATGTATTATCGGCTCGATGCTGTTGCGCCGAAGATGACGCGCCAGCAGGAAGAAAAAGGCCCCGGTGATTATTGGGTCGATGAAAAAGGCCGTCAGGTGTCGCTATCGGAAGAAGGACACGAACACGCCGAAGCATTGCTCGCTGGAGCGGGACTGATTCCTGAAGGCAGCAGTCTGTACGACAGCGGGAATATTTCGTTGATGCATCACCTGTATGCGGCGTTGCGCGCGCACGCGCTGTTCCTCCGCGACCAGCATTACGTCGTTCAGAATGGCGAAGTGATCATCGTCGATGAATTCACCGGTCGGCTGATGCCGGGACGCCGTTGGTCGGAGGGACTGCATCAGGCGGTAGAAGCTAAAGAAGGCGTACAAATTCAGCGCGAAAATCAGACGCTGGCGTCGATCACGTTCCAGAACTATTTCCGAATGTACGAAAAACTGGCGGGGATGACCGGCACGGCCGACACCGAGGCGTTCGAGTTTCAGCAAATCTACAATCTGGAAACGGTGGTGATTCCGACGAACCTGCCGATGATCCGCAAAGACATGAATGATCTGGTGTTTCGGACGTTTCAGGAAAAAGTCGATGCGGTTCTTGCCGACATCAAGGATTGCTATTCACGCGGCCAGCCTGTGCTGGTCGGGACCACGTCGATTGAAAATTCGGAGTTGTTGTCAAAATACCTCGACAAAGAAAAGTTGCCGCACCAAGTGCTGAATGCGAAACACCACGCTCGCGAAGCCGAAATCGTCGCACAGGCCGGCCGCGAAAAAGCAATCACTATCGCCACCAATATGGCGGGGCGAGGAACCGACATCGTGTTGGGCGGCGCCTTTGAACCGCAGGTTTTGAAAATCCGCGAAGATGAAAAATTGACCGAAGCGCAGAAAGGAAAAGAGATTGAGGCGCTGCGTGCCGATTGGCAAGCGCGCCACGACAAAGTAGTGTCGCTCGGTGGCTTGCACATCATTGGCACTGAACGGCACGAATCACGTCGGATCGACAACCAGTTGCGTGGTCGTTCCGGTCGGCAGGGCGACCCGGGGTCGTCGAGGTTCTATTTGTCGTTGGAAGACCCGCTGTTACGTATTTTTGGCGGCGAGCGGCTTGGCAACATCATGCAGCGGATGAAGATGCCGCCAGGCGAGCCGATTGAGCACCCGATCATCAACCGCTCGATCGAAAAAGCGCAACACCGTGTTGAGGTACGCAACTTTGACATCCGTAAGCAGTTGCTGGAATTCGACGACGTCGCCAATGATCAGCGCCGGGTGATTTACCAGCAACGTAATGAGTTGTTGGAAGCTGAGGACATCTCCGACACCATCGACAGCATGGTTCGCGACGAAATCGGCACGCTGATGCAGCGCTACATCCCCTTGGAATCGGTGGAGGAACATTGGGATGTGCCCGGGCTGGAAGCGGCGCTGGCATCCGAATACCAGTTGCAGGTTGATATTGCCGGCTGGCTCAAAGAAAAATCCGACCACGGCGAAGACGAATTGCGTGACCACTTGGCTGAGTTGGCGGTGCAGCAATGGGCGTCGCACACCGAGGCGGTCGGCGCGCCGGTGATGCGGCAGTTCGAAGGCAGCCTCATGTTGTCGATGATTGATCAGCACTGGCGCGAACATCTGGCGTCGCTCGACCATCTGCGGCAGGGAATCGGCCTGCGCGGCTATGCGCAGAAAAACCCGAAGCAGGAATACAAGCGCGAAGCGTTTACACTGTTTTCATCGATGCTTGACCGCATCAAACACGATGTAGTACGGATTTTGTTGACGGTACAGGTGCGTTCGCAGCAGGATGTTGAAGCTGTTGAAGAACAGACGCCGAACGTGTCGAACGTGCGTTACCAACACGCCGATTACGATGAAGCGCTGGCGGCAGAACCTGAAGCGCCGGCAATTCCATTTGTGCGCGCTGGTGAAAAAGTAGGGCGCAACGATCCTTGCCCTTGCGGCTCCGGCAAAAAGTACAAGCAATGCCACGGCAAGTTGGCTTAATTATCGTATAAAGGAAAATCATGCCGGTTTGTTATACGCCTTCCACTGTTGACGATTTATTTCCTGTTCCCGGCGTTCGTTTGGGGGCTGCTGCAGCGCGGATCAAGAACTGGCAGCGGGACGATGTGCTGGTGATTAAGTGTGCGCCGGGAACAACGGCCGCGGCGGTGTTTACACAGAACCGGTTTTGTGCGGCGCCAGTGCTGATTGATCGCGAGCACTTGGCTTGGCAACAGCAACAGGGTAAATCGTTGCGAGCGGTGGTCGTCAACGCCGGCAACGCCAATGCCGGCACCGGTGCTTCGGGTTTGGACGATGCACGTCGCACCTGTCGCGAGACGGCGGCGCTGCTGGGATGTGCGCTGGAAGAAGTAATGGTGTGTTCGACCGGCGTCATCATGGAGCCTTTGCCGATCGCCAAATTGTTGGCGGGTTTGCCGGAAGCGCTTCACCGTTGCGATGAAGCAAGCGGCGCCGACGCGGCCGCCTGGTTAACGGCAGCGCAAGCGATCATGACTACCGACACCGTTCACAAGGCAGCTTCGGCGCAAGTGATGATCGATGGTGTGCAAATCACCGTTACCGGCATTGCCAAAGGGGCAGGGATGATTCATCCAAATATGGCGACAATGCTCGGATTTATTGCGACCGACATGCCGATAGCAACGGCGGTATGGCAACCGTTGCTGCGTGAAGTCGCTGACGGTTCGTTCAATGCAGTGACCGTTGATGGTGATACTTCGACGAACGATACTTTGATCGGCATCGCAACGGGGCAAGCGAAGGTTTCGCTGCTGGCGCGAGGCGACGACCCGCGCTTGCCGGCGCTCAAAAAAGCGTTAAGCGAAGTAGCTGTACATCTGGCGCAGGCCATCGCGCGCGATGGTGAAGGCGCAACCAAGTTCATCACGATTCGAGTCGAAGGCGGGCGCAATGTTGAAGAATGTCGCCAAGTAGCGTTGAAAGTAGCGCATTCGCCGCTGGTGAAGACGGCGTTTTTTGCGTCGGATCCCAATCTGGGACGTATCGTTTGTGCGATCGGCAATGCAGCGCCGCCGGAGCTTGACGTGTCGCGCGTTCGGCTGTGGCTGGACGATGTCACCGTGATCGTCAATGGCGGCCGAGCGGCGAGTTATACGGAAGAAGCGGGGCAGCGGGTGATGAATCAGTCAGAGATTACGGTACGAATTGATCTGGGTATGAAAGGCGATGCTGCGGCGACGGTGTGGACGTGTGATTTATCACACGACTATGTGTCGATCAACGCCGATTACCGGAGCTGAGGTCAGGTATCAGATAACAGAGGTCAGAAATCAGAAAACCATTCTACACGAATGGCGTGATGTCAAAGCCCTCCCCTTCAAGGGGTGGGGATGAGATCGCCCTTTTCTTCTGACCTCTGATACCCGACTCGAGCCTTTCGTGGTTAAAAAACATTTCGACGATGAATGTGAAATCAATAACGCCAGAAGCGCGCTGGCTAAAATTCCTCGAGCGGGCAGAGACCGCGTTAGCCCGCGCCGAAGGGTTGTTACCGGAAAGTCCGGTTCCGATTGATTGGGCGAAAATACCGGCGGCGCGCTGGGAACGACGGCAGGGGATTCGGTATGGCCGCGGTGCGTTGTATCCGGTGGCGGCCCCGCACGCCGTATCGCTTGATCGCCTGGTGGGTATCGACGAACAAAAAGCGCGTATCGACCAGAACACCCGACAATTCGTAGCGGGCTATCCGGCCAACAATGTGTTATTGACCGGAGCTCCTGGCACGGGCAAGTCATCGTTGGTCAAAGCGATGCTGAGTTGTTATCAGAAGCATGGTTTGCGGTTGATCGAAGTCGATAAGGGAGACCTGTTTGACTTGCCGAAAATTTTGGAAAGCCTTCAGGGTGCGGCACAACGCTTTATTCTGTTTTGCGATGATTTGGCGTTCGACGTGCAGGAAGGCGGCTATCGCGAATTGAAAGCGGTGCTCGACGGTTCAATCACGGCGCCACCGGAGAACGTGCTGATTTATGCGACGTCGAACCGTCGCCATCTGATGCCGACGTTTTTCTACGAAAATTTTTCGCAGAATGACGGCAAAAGTGAAATTCACCCGGACGAAGCGAAAGAAGAAAAAATGGCGCTGGCCGAGCGTTTTGGTTTGTGGATTTCGTTTTATCCGTTTAGTGAAGACGAATATCTTGCAGCGGTTGCCGGCTGGTTGACGCATCATAAGATACCTTCCCCGAAGACCGCAGCGGCGAGCGAAGCCCTGCGTTTGGAAGCGTTGCAATGGGCGCGTTTGCGCGGCTCGATCAGCGGTCGGACGGCGTGGCAATTTGCGCGCCACTACGCAGGCCACAAAGCGCTTTGTTTCAAATCATGACGTTGAAAATGGCGCCGGTGCAAGTAGCGGCGGCAGTATTGACGCGGGCAGGAAACGAATTTTTATTGACACAGAGACCATCGGGAAAAGTGTACGCCGGTTATTGGGAATTTCCGGGCGGCAAGATCGAAGCAGGAGAAACAGCGCAGGCGGCGCTGGTCCGCGAGTTGGAAGAAGAGCTGGGAATAGTTGTCGAGCGGGCAGTACTTTGGCAGACCGTTTGTTTCTCTTACCCGCACGCCGAGGTCGAGTTGCACTTTTTTCATGTGGCGGTATGGCGCGGTGAACCTTATGGCCGCGAAGGACAAAATATCGGTTGGCAGACGTTGGAAACTTGTCGGGATTTGTTGCTGTTGCCAGCCAATCATGGGGTTCTGAAAGCGTTGCCGGGGTTGTTGAAAGGCGGAGCTTTTTCCTAATGAGGCCGCGATAGGTCTGGAGGAAACGCTGTAAGCGCGTTTTCTATCTCTGAGGCATCGGCGGTTTCAACGCTGGCGATTCGGTAAGATTCGTCGGCCCAAGCGCCGAGGTCGAGTTGTTTGCAGCGCTCCGAGCAAAACGGTTTCCAGCGCGATGTCGGCGCCCAAGCTACGGAAGCGCCGCACTGCGGGCAGGCTACGGTCGTGGTTTGGGGGATTGGCGGAATCGTTTGGAGGGTTGTTTTTTTCATAACGAGCAGAAAGTCAAATCGAAAGTGATGTCGTAATCGCAGACGCAGCCGCGCGTCATCTCTTCGGCGGTCAAAAAGCGAATATTGAGCGCGTATTTATTAGCGCTGATCTCGGGAACGCAGGCGATCCCGTCTGCGATTACCAGCCGCAGTAACTGTACGGCTTTGGTATTGGCCTGCATCATCTGAAAAACGCCGTGCTGTGCCGTACATGCGACGGTTTGGCCACTTTCGCGCAAGATGCGCAAAATGATGGAGATGCCGTTGCGAATCGGTTCCAGCGGCGCCAGCCACTGCTGGAGATCGCTCTGCCGACGGGCGGGCGGCTGCCGTAGCCAAAAATGAAAAGCCGGTAAGTCAAACCCGCAGGCGCCACCAGGCAACGAGGTGCGCTGTTTGATGGACATCAGCCACTCGTTTTCGCGCAGATGCATTCCAACTTTGCCGGTAAATGCAAAAATTTTCGCAATCACGCGGTCGATATCGTCGAGCAGGTTATCCAGCAATTCCTGGTCGATATTCTGGTGATGGCGCAATGCGCTCAATACCAATTTCTGGCGTTCAAGTTCTTGCAACAAGTCGGACTTGAGGTCAGCACGCGCCGCAACTTCAATGATTTCAAACAACGCCAGCAGCGCCGAGTGATGGTCAAGAAAAGTTTCGCGCGCGGCAAAAAAGCGCACTCGCGCAAAGAGGTCTTCGAGCCGCATCAGTGTGCGAACCCGTTCGTTGAGAGGATGTTCGTAAAGGACGGGCACCCGAAATCCATGATGATTGAGGGGGAACTCCGTCATTGTGCCGCAATTTCGCCGATTTATTAAGTTTTTTTAAGAAAGTGATCGGAAAATCAGGTTTTTCGAGTACCTGTCAGCGCCCGGTAGAAACGATCCAGGCGCGTAACTTGGGCGACTAACCTTTCCGGCGGGCCGCTGTTGTCGAGAATGTCGTCGGCGAGAGCTAAGCGCTGGTCGCGTGAATACTGTGTGGCCATGATCGCGCGAACCTCGTTTTCACGCAGGCCGCGCGAAGCGACGACCCGGGCTATTTGCTGTGCTTCCTGACAATCAATGACCAGAATACGGCCAGCGCGTTCACGCAGCCCCGGTTTTTCGAGCAGCAGGGGGACGATCCATAAACCGTACGGCCCGCGCCATTGGGCGATTTGGCGGGTGGTTTCTTCGCCGACGCGGGGATGGACGATGGCTTCAAGCCGGGCGCGTACTTCCGGGGCGGCAAACGCCTGCTGACGAATAAAGGCGCGATCCAGAGTTCCATCAGCTCGAACGGCGGCTGCACCGAACAGCGCGACGATATCTTGATAAGCGCTGCCGCCGGGCGCACTGACGGTATGCGCCAGATCGTCAGCATCGAGCGTTTCGACGCCTAATGCCGAAAACGTTCGCGCGACGGTTGATTTGCCGCAGCCAATACCGCCGGTGACGCCGATGATCAAAGGCATAGGATTAGAGGGGCAGTAGCAGCCAGCGGTTGATGATCGACCCGAAGAAAAGCGCTATAGCGCCAGCGATCGCCAGAAACGGGCCGAATGACATCGGAACATTGTGGTCACGGCCGCGGAACAGGATCAGCCCCAGCCCCAGCAAGGCGCCCACCAGCGAAGACAGAAGGACAATGGGTATCAACATGGGCCAGCCGAGCCAGGCGCCGAGTGCAGCCAGCAGTTTGAAATCGCCATAGCCCATCCCCTCTTTATTGCGCAGCAGTTTGAATACCCAGTACACCAGCCACAGTGATAAATAACCGGCCATCGCGCCGATGACAGCATAGGGCAGCGTTGTGAACATGCCGAAAAGATTGACGAACAACCCGGCCCACAAAAGAGGTAAAGTCAAATCATCGGGCAATAACTGCGTGTCGGCGTCGATGAAGGTCAAAGCCAACAGCGTCCATAACAGAGCACAAGCCGCCAACGCTTGCCAGGACGGCCCGAAAAACCAGAAAGCCAGCCCAGCCAGTAAACCGCCCAGCAGCTCGACCAGTGGGTAGCGGATCGAAATGCGCGCGCCGCATTGTGAACATTTACCGCGCAAAAAGAGCCAGGACACGACGGGAATGTTTTCAAGCGCGGTGATCTGATGTTGACACGTGGGGCAAGCCGAGCGCGGAACGACGAGGTTGTAGGGGGTAGCGGGTTCTTCAGAAGGCGGATCATCGCGTAATTCGGCGCATTGCTGTTCCCAGGCACGTTGCATCATTTTCGGCAGGCGGTGGACCACGACGTTTATAAAACTGCCGACGCAAAGACCGACGACCGCGGCGGCGATCAGGGCGACGATGGGATCGTCCAATAAAAACCAACCGGGGAAAGCAGGGAGCGGAAGAGAGGGCACAGGATAAGGCATGCAAAACAAAAGTTAGTAAAAAAGCCGAGGCACAAGAGTGTGCCTCGGCAGGTAATTTCTGTAAACAGATCAGAGGGCGTTGCCTATCTGGAAAATCGGCAGGTAAATGGAGATCACGATGCCCCCGATGACAACCCCGAGGAAAACGATGATGATCGGCTCAAGCATCGCCGACAAGGCAGCGACGGCTTCATCGACTTCGCGATCGTAGAAATCGGCGATTTTGGTCAGCATGCTGTCAAGCGCGCCGGATTCCTCACCGATCTGGGTCATTTGCAGCACCATCGGCGGAAACAGATTGGCGTTGATCATCGCATTGGTCAAAGAGACACCGGTACTGACGTCGGTTTTAATTTTTTTGGTGGCTTCAGCGTAAACGCCGTTGCCGGCAGCGCCGCCGACACTGTCGAGCGCCTCGACCAATGGCACGCCGGCCGAGAACATGGTTGATAAGGTTCGCGTCCAGCGGGCGATCGCCGCTTTTTCGAGCATCGGTCCGATGACCGGCGCGCGCAGCGAGGTTCGATCCACCAGCATCCGGAAGGAGGCCGACCGTTTGTGGTAGGCGCGGATGCCGAGAATGATGCCGATGAGACCGAATAAAATAAAGATGCCGTTGCTGACGACAAAATCAGACAGGTTCACAACAATCTGGGTCGGCAGCGGCAACGAGGCGTTCATGTCCTTGAACATTTTTACGAAAACGGGGATCACCTTGTACATGATGATACCGACCACCCCGATAGCGACCACGATGACCACCGTCGGATACGTCAACGCCGACTTGATCTTGCCTTTCAAGGCCAGTGATTTTTCCTGATAGGTGGCGAGCCGCTCCAGCACGCTGTCGAGAATCCCGGCGGTTTCGCCGGCTTCGACCAGATTGCAGAACAGCGGGTTGAAATAGAGAGGGTGCGCGCGGAACGCCTGCGCCATGCTGGAACCGGCCTCGATCTTGCCCTTGATGTCGAACAGCAGTCTTGAGAAACGCGGATTGACGTGGCCGCGGCCAACGATATCGAACGCTTGCAGCAGCGGCACGCCGGACTTCAACATGGTCGCCAGTTGGCGGGTGAAAAACGTCAGGTCTTTTTCCTTGATCTTGCTGCCGCCCTGGAAGGTCTTCTTGCTGATTTTTTTGACTTTGACGCCTTGCCGGCGCAGTGATGTCGTCGCGACGGCCATGGACGCCGCCCGGATTTCGCCGCGGGCTTGTCGTCCGTTTTTGTCGGTGCCCTCCCAGGCAAAAAGGGATTCCTTGATTTTGACATCTTTAGTAGCAGCGGTGGTAGCAACGGCCATTGTTGAACCTCGTTCGGTAAAGTTATTCGTTGGTGATGGCTTCAATCTCTTCGAGAGAAGTGACGCCGGCTTTGACTTTGACCAGTCCCGATTGGCGCAAGTTCTTGATGCCTTCGCGCTGCGCCTGCGCGGCGATATCGAGCGCGGTGCCGTGGTTCATGATGATTTCGCGCAACGTGTCACTGACCGGCATGACTTCAAAAACCCCAACACGCCCTTTGTAGCCGGTTTTTTTGCAATGCGCGCAGCCGACCGGCCCATAAGGCCGCCAACTGCCGTCAAGGTCGTTTTCCCTGAACCCGGCTGCCAGCAGAATATCTTTTGGCAGATTGACGGGCTGTTTACACTGTGGGCACAACCGTCGGCCAAGGCGCTGCGCCGTAATCAGAATCACCGACGAAGCGATGTTGAATGCCGGAACGCCCATATTGGCGAGTCGAGTCAGTGTTGTCGGTGCATCGTTGGTGTGCAGTGTCGATAAAACCAGGTGGCCGGTTTGCGCCGCTTTGACGGCGATGTCGGCAGTTTCGAGATCGCGAACCTCACCAACCATCACGATATCCGGATCCTGGCGCAGAAACGAACGCAGCGCTGTCGAAAACGTCAGGCCGGCCTTTTCGTTGACGTTGACCTGATTGATCCCCGGCAACTGGATTTCCACCGGATCCTCGACGGTCGAAATATTGGTGTTTGGCTGGTTCAGGATGCTGAGGCAACTGTACAGCGAGACAGTTTTGCCGCTGCCGGTGGGGCCAGTGACGAGCACCATTCCGTAGGGACGATGGATTGCGTGCAACATTGCTTCTTTTTGTGCGGGCTCATAGCCAAGAGAGTCGATGTTCAGGTTGGCGCTGGACGAATCGAGAAGCCGCATTACGATTTTTTCGCCGTGCAGGGTCGGCAGCGACGATACCCGAAAATCGATGGCCTTGTTGTTGGTCAGCAGCAGCTTCATTCGGCCGTCTTGAGGAATCCGTTTTTCGGAGATGTCGAGACGGGAGATTACTTTGATCCGGGTCGCAATCGGTTCCCGCAGATTCATCGGCGGTTGGGCGATTTCCTGTAGAACACCATCGAGCCGGTAACGAATCCGAAAGAATTTCTCATACGGCTCGAAATGGATATCGGAGGCGCCGAGCTGGATCGCATCGAGCAGAATTTTCTGCAGGTAGCGGACGACCGGCGAATTTTCAACCTCGGCATTGGTTTCTTCGCCAGCGGCGACTGCCAGGCCGAGACTTTCCAGGTTGGCTAGGTCAGCTTCGGCGTTGGCGAGGTCGGCGGTCATGTCCTTGACCGTCGTATCGCTCTCTTCGGTGCGGTAGCGCAGCACTTGACTGAGTTTGTCGTCCTCAACCAGCACCGGCTCGACTTGCAGGTTGGTTTTGAAGCGGATCTCGTCAAGCGCCTTCAGATTGGTGGGGTCAGAAACGGCAACGAACAGTCGCTTACCGCGCATGTGCAACGGCAGGATTCGTTGGGCGTTAGCCTGTTTGGCGTCGAAATGCTCCTTGGCGAGCGCGTTGGGGTCGATGGCGGCGAGATCAAACAGCGGTACGCCGAATTTCTCAGCAGCGAAAAGCCCCAATTCGGTGGCCGTCATCTTGCGAGACATCAAAAACTGCTCGACAAAAGCAATACCGGTCGTTTTGGCCTGGCTGGCCATGGTTTCCATTTCTATTTGCGTCAGCACTTTCTGCTGAACCAGCGCGCGCGCCAGACCGCTGACGGAGAGAGAGGAAGCCGGAGTTGCCATGGATCGAGAAATCGTTTTCTGTTAAAAGGCCATGCGGTATTCGGTCTTTGGGCTTATGACGGTACTGCGGGAAGTTTCGGCCATGAAACAAAACATGTTGCTACCATACCTTACGATGATGCCTGCTCTTCCGGTGTTTGTAAAGGTAAAGAGGCATTTTTGTGGGATGTTGTGACACCGGGTCGAAGTTTTACGACACGGACGGCGTGTTGTTTTGTTTGTAGTATCTCCACTGGGTATCCGGCGACCTCACAACAGGCGCCGGCATCGGGAATATCACCCAGATGCTCAACGATCAGCCCGCTCAGCGTTTTCGGTCCGTCAAGGGGGAAACGGCAACCCAAACGGCGGTTCAGCGTTCTTAGCGGGGTGCCGGCGTCGATAATGAGGCCGGTTTCCGGAATCGTCGGGGCGGTGTGCAAGGTTTCGTCCAACCTGGGATGGGCGGAGGCCAGAGCTGCGGCGATTTCATGAGCCAAGTCTCCAAGGGTGACCAATCCTTGAAGTTCGCCGTATTCATCGACGACCAAGCCCAAGTGTTGCCGATCGATCTGAAATTGCTGAACCTGTTTTAACAACGGCGTTCCGACCGGGATATAGTAAGCGGGATGTAATAGGGCGCGTAAAGCATCGGCATCGGGGGAGTGTGCTGAAAAAAGGCGTAACGCTTCGCGCAGGTCGAGGATGCCGGCGATGTGATCCAGCGAATTCTCATAAACCGGCAACCGCAGATGGCGCCCGGCGATGATGCTTTGACGCAGGCGATCCGGCGTATCCAGTAAATCCAGCGCTTGGATTTGCGGCCGCGGCGTCATCACGTCATCGACACTGCCGCCGAGGATGTCCTGAAGAAGAGGAGATATTTCCGGAGGCGCGCCGACAGTCGTTTCCAAAGGAGGCGGCAAGGCCACGTGGGTAGAATTTCCGGGGAAGCGGCGATTGCGGAATAAAACGGTGGCAACGAAGAGGCCGCTGGCGAGGCCGCCGATGATACCAACCAGAAACCATAAAAGAGGCGTCATATTCAAGTCGGTGACGAGGAGCCCGCGCCCGTTGTTTTCGCGCAGCGGGTCAGCGTTGCAGAAAAACTTCCAGCACCAGTTTGGAGCCAAGATAGGCGAATACCAGGAAAAGTGTTCCCGCCAAGATCCAGTAGAGCGCCTTGCGGCCGCGCCAGCCGAAGCGCCAGCGGCCAACCAGCAGTGTCCCGTAAATAAACCAGGCCAAGACCGAAAAGCCGCTTTTGTGTGTTAATTCAAATGGCGTACCGAAAACCTGCTCGGAAAAAAACAGCCCGCTGACGACAGTTAATGTCAAAAGGATAAATCCCAGCGAAATCAACTTGAACAGATAGCGCTCTAGCGTTAGCAGCGGTGGGGTGCGCAGCGCGGTGACGCCGGCGTGCAGCCGCTTCTCCAGGCCGACCATGACCAATGCTTGGATGGCGGCGACGAAAAGCAGCGAGTAGGCGGAAAATGCTATCGCAATATGCAGGGCAGCCCACGATTCCGTGGCGTACAAAAATCGACGGGCGCTGGTAAACACGATCGGCATCAGTGCGGCAACGGCCGCTCCGCCCAGGATCACACTGGCGAAACCTGGCAACGCCCTCATCAGTCCGAAGGCCCAAGCTATGAGCACACACAGGAAAGCCACCAACGAAATGGCATTGCCCAGCGAGATGTCAATACCATCGGGGGCAGCGATGGCGCGGATGATAGCGCACGCATGCAAAGCCAGTGTGAACAGCGCGAAGCCCCAGACGTATTTCGGCATCACATAGGCGCTCTGACGCGATCGAGACACCCGCCAGTGTGTGACGGCGCCTAGCGCGTAGAGAGCGGCGACCAGAAGGTGGAAAAACGGAAGCGGTATAATCATGGAACCGTTATTTTAACTTAACCCGGATTGTCAGGCTATTCAGTTGGCGACGGCGAGAATACCGCGTTGTGACCGCAAGATAACCCTTCAGGAAGCCCATGTTTGATCATTTAACCCAACGCTTGTCGCGTGTCGTCAAAACCCTCAAAGGCGAGGCGCGGCTGACCGAGTCTAATATTCAGGAAGCTTTGCGCGAAGTGCGTCTGGCGTTGCTGGAAGCGGATGTCGCCTTGCCGGCAGTGCGCGAATTTATCCAGCGGGTGCGCGAGAAAGCGATCGGCGAAGAAGTCGTCGGCTCGTTGACGCCGGGGCAGGCGCTGGTTGGTGTGGTGCATCGTGAGATGGCAGCGCTGATGGGAGCCGAAGCGTCGGCGCTCAATCTGGCGGCGACACCGCCGGCGGTGATTTTGATGGCGGGACTGCAAGGGGTCGGCAAGACCACCAGCGTCGGCAAGCTGGCGCGTTTGCTGAAGCAGACGCAGAAGAAAAAGGTGTTGGTAGTGTCGGCCGACGTTTACCGGCCAGCGGCCATCGAACAATTGAAAACCCTGGCGGCGCAGGTGGGTGTTGACTGCTTTCCGTCGTCACCCGAACAGAAGCCGGTCGATATAGCTCTGGCGGCGGTCGATTGGGCGCGCAAACACTATCACGATGTGGTGATCGTCGATACCGCCGGTCGGCTGTCGATTGATGAAGCGATGATGAAGGAGATCGCCGAGCTGCACGCGGCGGTGACGCCGGTAGAGACACTGTTTGTCGTTGACGCGATGCAGGGGCAGGACGCGGCGAACACGGCGGCGGCGTTCCGCGCAGCGGTGCCGTTGACCGGTGTGGTGCTGACCAAGCTCGACGGTGATGCGCGCGGTGGCGCGGCGTTGTCAGTGCGCTGGGTCACCGGTGCGCCGATTAAATTCGCCGGCGTATCGGAAAAACCGGATGGGCTGGAAGTTTTTTACCCCGAGCGGATGGCGTCGCGAATCCTCGGGATGGGTGATGTCTTGTCGCTGATTGAAGAGGCGCATCGCACGGTCGATATCGAAAAAGCACAGACGCTCGCTAAAAAATTGAAGACCGGCAAGGGCTTTGATCTGGAAGATTTCAGGACGCAGATCGGGCAGATGCGCAACATGGGAGGGATGCAAAGCCTGCTCGAAAAACTGCCCGCTGAGTTGGCGCAAGCGGCGCAAAGCGCGCCGTTGCAGGAAAAGAAAGTGGCGCGGATGGAAGGCATCATTCATTCGATGACGTTCGCTGAACGCCGCAAGCCGGAAATCATCAAGGCGTCGCGCAAACGGCGGATTGCCGCAGGCGCCGGGGTGACGGTGCAGGAAGTCAATCAATTGTTGAAGCAATTTGAACAGACGCAGAAAATGATGAAAATGGTAGCGAAAGGCGGCCTCAACAAAATGATGCGCGGTATGCGTGGACTGCTGCCGGGAATGCGTTAGGAGAACACGATGGCACGACAACAACCGACGCAACAGCAAACGCAACAACAAGCGAGTGCTGAAATGGAAACGACGGGCATCCCGTCATCAGCGGCGCCGATGAATTTGCGCGGCTCTTTTCTGCTGGCGATGCCGGTGTTAGGAGAGGAAGGGCCATTCGCTCATGCGCTTATTTATATTTGTGAGCACAACGCCGAAGGCACGTTGGGGATCGTTGTCAACCGTCAGACCGACATGACCGTCGCGCAGTTGTTCGACGGCGCTGGAGTGTCGTCGTTCGACAACCATTGGCACGGCGCGCCGGTGTATTGGGGCGGGCCGGTGTGCGGCGATCGTGGTTTCATTCTGCATCGACCGATTGGCGACTGGCAATCGACGTTGACCATCAGCGAAGAAATTGGCATGACGACTTCGCGCGACGTGCTGGAAGCAATGGGACGTGGCGAAGGGCCGGGCGAAGCATTGGTATCGCTTGGCTATGCGGGTTGGTCGGCAGGCCAATTGGAACAGGAGTTGGCGCAGAACGCCTGGCTGACGATCCCCGGCGACCACGCGGAAAAACTGCTCTTTCAATGCGCGCCGAAAGCGCGAGTCAGCGAAGCGATGCGGCGATTGGGCGTCGATCCGCTGCATTTTTCCGGTGACGCCGGCCATGCCTGAAATATCGCCTGCAGTTGCGTCCGAATCGAATACGCTATCGACACTGCTGGCGTTTGATTTTGGCCACAAACGCATTGGCGTGGCGATCGGCAATACATTGACGCAAACCGCGCGGCCGTTGACAACGCTGCATGTCGAACGCCGTGAAGCGCGGGAGACCGCGCTTCGTGCGTTGATGACTGAATGGCAGCCGCAGAAGCTGGTCGTCGGATTGCCCGTGCATGTGGATGGTGCGGAACATGAGATGACGCAACGCGCCCGGAAATTTGCGCGTTGGCTGGAAGAAACCTTTCGCTTACCGGTGGCGCTGATGGATGAACGGCTGACCACGCGGGCGGCGCAAAGCCTGCTCGAAGAAAGCGGGCAGTTCGGCGAAAAAGCGCGGGCAGTGCGCGATGCGGTCGCGGCGCAAGTGATTCTTCAAGCGTATTTCGATGAGGGAGAAATGGGTAGATGAGTGTACCGGACGCAATGCGTTTCTTTGAGGCATTGGTGACGCGCATGGAAAGCGCCGTGGCGATAGACGCATGGCTGCTGGGGCTTGGCGACGAAGGCGTGTTGCTGGCCGAGCGACTAGCGGCGCGGCTACCGGGACGGAACCTCTATGCGGCGCTGGATTTGGATGCGTTGGCGCAAGGCAAGTTGCAAACAATTCCCGAAGCGGCGTTCTCCGCAATGATTTCTGAAAATGAAACAATCGTTTTAGTCGATGCCATGCTATGGCGTGGCGAAACCATCGTGCAGGTGATTTCATTGCTGCGGCAACACGGCGTTCATGCGCCGATAGAACTGGCGATGCTGGCCGATCGCGGCGGTTGCTTCGTACCGATTGCGCCGACCTATTGCGGCGGCGACATCATCGTTGCGGAGGATACCGTGTTGCGGTTGGTGGCGGAGGGTGATGTTTTGCAATTCGAGGCGTAGGTTGGGACGGGGTGGGATGAAACGAAGTGGAATCCCAGCTTCAAGAGCCTCAAAATCCAAAATGCCGGGGTTATACGCTACGCTTCATCTCTGCCACGCTCCAAGCTCCGAATAAACAGGAGAAATGATGAACAAGGCAGATCGCACGGAACATCTCGCGGGCTATTACACCCTTGATTGCTGCGTGCGCGACAGGAATATTTTCTACTTCGTGTTGTACGAAGACTATACAAGATGGCCCAAATCAAAATGGGACCCCAATTCAAGCGACGGGCCAGACGCCGCAGAGATTCCGCGGCGTGTCCTGATATGGATGAGGCACAAGCCGGACGGCAAGCAATGGAGTCATTCCCATTTCCCAGGAATTGGCGACATGCTCGGAGAGGCATGCACAAGGCCGAAACCGCAATTCGTGGGCATCGCCGGCCTGCAAGTGTATTCCATTGGCAGCGGGGAAGCCGGTTTTGAAAAAGACATACCGACTTTTGCACAGGGCGGGCCATTTCGCAGTATCACCAGGGCGCGCCGTATCAATGGCTGGATTTATGCTTGCGGTGGAGGCAATGGCCTTGGCAAGAGAGTTGCCAATGGTCAATGGCAATCCTTTACCAAAGGCATGCCTGACCCCTACAAGGCTGATATTCTTCTTGAAGATGTGGATGGATTTTCAGAAAGTGACATTTACATGGCCGGTCACGATGGGCGGGTCTATCACTTCGATGGCAAGGTTGGGCGCAGAAAGATGCTCCCCACCCGCATGAATTTTCAATCGCTGTGCTGTGCGGGCGATGGCTTTGTTTATATCAGCGGCCTGCACGGCGCCACCTACAAAGGCCGTGGCGATCAATGGAAGTGCCTCTACAAAGGGCATCTGGAAACCGGCCCCATGCCCGGCATGATTTTGGGATTCAAGGATATGGTGTGGTACAAGGACCGGGTCTGGTGCACCTCTGACTACGGTCTGTGGACCATCAGGGATGACAAACTGGAAGAGGCGGATGTGCCAGATTTTGTCAGGGGTTGTGCGGGAAATTTGTCGACTGCCGATGGTGTGCTTTTGTTGGCTGGACATGGCGGAGCCGCGTTCCTGGAAGACGGGCAATGGCATGAGATTTACTGAGCTTGCTGCCGTGGCTGTTCAGTCCGTAGGGGGAAAGGCCGCAAGCTCCGTGTTTCTCTTTGGCGCGAAGCATAGCAGGTTATGCACAATATCGCGCCTCTCATTGGATTGCTGTAATGGTGGATCGCTACTGCTACGCAGCTTATCCACTCTTGCTGGCAAAGCTATTTGCAAATCATGCTTAAGAACCCCATCCCCACCCAAATCCTCCCTTTGAAGGGGAGGGCTTTAACAGTGCTTTGCGCTCTATGTGTTCTTTGCGGTTAAATTAACTTTCTGATTCCTGTCCTCAAAAAACGCTACAACCTCTTTCAACTCCCGTGTTCGCCGCATCGGCGGCAGGCTGCGCCACAGGCGTTTGCCGTAGGGTTTTTCGACGAGGCGTGGGTCGGTAATCATCAGCACGCCGTAGTCGGTTTCGGTACGGATCAGGCGGCCTGCGCCTTGTTTGAGGTCGATCGCGGCTTGCGGCAGTTGCCAATCCCGGAACGGGTCGCCACCGTTTTTTTTCAGGTGTTCGAGACGGGCGGCGAGCAGCGGATCGTCGGGTGGCGCGAACGGTAGTTTGTCGATGACGACGAGCGACAGCGCGTCGCCGGCAACATCAACGCCTTCCCAGAAGCTGGCGGCGCCGAGCAGCACGGCGTTTTTTTCCATGCGAAAGCGTTCTAGCAATTCTGAGCGCGAGGCTTCGCCTTGGGCGAGCAACGGCCAATCCCAGCCGCGCTCGGCGAAAACGGCTTGCAGCCGTTGGTGTGCGTGTTGCAATGCGCGGTGTGTCGTGAACAGCAGGAAGGCGCGACCACGGCTTGCTTCAAGCACCGGTAACGCGACGTCGATCACGGCGTCGGTGTGTTCTCTTGAATTCGGCAACGGCAACCCGGTCGGCACGTACAGAACGGCTTGGTGTTCGTAGTCGAATGGGCTGTCCCAACGCGCGGTCTGGGCGTTCTCCAATCCGAGTTCGCGTTGGTAATGGCCGAATTGTCCGGCGACCGACAAGGTGGCGGAGGTGAGGATCCAGCTTCGCGCCGAGTTTTCGATGAAGCTCCGAAAGATCGGCGCAACCGACAGCGGCGATGTATGTAGTTGCCAGCCGTGTGGCGAGAGATCTGCCCAGCGGATCAGCGGCATTTCGGATTCGGGGTTTTCGATGGCGTCGTCGCTCGCATTATCGTTAACGTCGCACCATTGCTGCAGATCGCACGACAGTGCTTGCGCGCGGGCGGCTATTGCACCGAGGTCTTCGTTGCGTTCGGCGACGGAGCCCAGGTCGGAAGCCGTTTCGTCGAGTGTTTTTGCCAACGTTTGCAGGGCTTCGGCGAAAGCCGGTAACGACATGAGTTGTGAGGCGGCGACTTTGCCTGGAAATTCTCCGGCGGCCAGGCGCAGTTGTCGGATCGCTAACGTCAGCCGGTCGATGCGAGTCAGCAGTTCGGTGAGGTCATTGGCGCCGGTGCGGACGGCGATTTCGGTATCGCGCGCCATTTCCATCAGTTGCATACTGCCGATGCGCTTGCCGAAGAAAACGGTGGCGATGTCGGGCAACTGGTGCGCTTCGTCGAGAATCACCGTGTTGCAGGCAGGCAGCAATTCACTCAAGCCTTCTTCGCGTAACAGTGCGTCGGCGAAAAACAGGTGGTGGTTGATCACGACCACATCGGCGTCCAAAGCTTCTTTGCGCGCTCTGGTGACGAAACAATCGTCAACATGTGCGCAATGGGAGCCCAGGCAGTTGTCGCGGGTCGATGTCACCATCGGCCAGATGCCGGCATGATCGGGAATGTTCGCAAGTTCGCTGCGGTCGCCGCGTTCGGAGGTGCGCGAAAACGAGATGATGGTTTTCAGGTACTGGGCGTCTCGTCTGGACGGAAACAAATCTTCGTGCTGCGCTTGCGCGATCCGGTGCAGGCACAAGTAATTACTGCGCCCTTTGAGCAGGGCAACCGACAACGGTAGTTTCAACGCATCCCGCACCAGCGGCAGGTCGCGCTCAAAAAGCTGGTCTTGCAAGGTTTTGGTACCGGTGGAGATAATGACTTTACCGCCGCCGGTCAGCGCCGGGACGAGGTAAGCGAAGGTTTTGCCAGTGCCGGTGCCGGCTTCAGCAATCAGGCAGCGGCGTTCCCGGATCGCTTCTGCGATGGTGTGCGCCATCGCTTGCTGGCCGGGGCGCGCCCGGAAACCCGGCAGGTGTTGCGCCAGCGGGCCTTCTTCGGAAAAGAAGGCAGCGATGTCGGGAAACAGCGGAACGGTCAAGGTTTGAATACCGTCAGGTTGGGACAGTCTTGAACAGGGCGCTGTTGACCGGGATCGGCCGCCAAGGCATCGCGCACCTGTTGGCTGTAGGCAGCGAAGGCGGAGTAAGGCGCGGCGATTCGCAGCCGGTACTCGGCCTCGGTTTCGTTGGAATATTGGCGGAAGCCAGCTATCGCGACGCTCCAGACCACATACAAATCGTTTAGAACGAAGGCCGCTTCGCACGACGACATCACCTGCGCTTCGCGCAGCGCCGCTTCAAAATACGACGGCAGGCTGGCTTTTTGTTTGCGGCGGCAGAACTCACTTTTCAAATTGTTCGTGCCTTCTTCGGCTTTGTCGAAGCCGAATTCGATTTGTTCAATGGATTTCACTTGCCGACAGACCGTGTAAAGGTGTTCAACGGCGTCCAGAAAGCACTCGATGGCTCCGATCTTGGAAGGGTGCGGGCAGACAAAATCAGCCGATGGCTGGGGGAGTACGTCATGCGGCTCGGAGTCTTGTGAAACGGATTGCGGTGATTTCGAGGCGGATACTGTCGGAATTTCCGGATCAGTCAACGGAACAGCGCGGCTCCAAGCGATCCCGCCGAGGAAAAAGGCGAGACAGACATACAGCGGGAAACGGTATTGCACGGAAAAACTTTTGAAAAGTGTAAACTATCTATGATACCGTAATCAGCAGCCGAAGGCAAGCGAAAGGAAATGAGCGGCGAAAGCAGGGTAGAACGAAAAATAATCGGGCATGAACTGTGAAAAAGTTGAAATCGGTCGGTGTGAAAGGTGTGCGTTGACTGGTGAGGCGAAAAAGAAGAGGCGAAAAGGGTGGGGCGAAGGTAAAATCACTTCATTGGGAAATGATTGGTGATGAAACAGGCCTCCATTTATAGCGCATTGGGCTTGGCGGAGACGGCGTCCGATCGGGAGGTCAGACACGGGCTGCGGCAAGCGTTGCGCGAAGATTACAAAAAGGTGCGCGACAATCTTGGCGTGCTGGAGGATTTGCTTCGTTTTTACAATCAGGCGAGCCAGATTCTGAACGATAAAAGTCGGCGCAAGTTGTACGACGTTGAGTGGAGCTTGTCGAATTCCAGCGAAGAGCAACGTATCGATTTTGTTTTGCGGCAGGCAGCGGAAGGAAAGCTGGCGCAGCCGCTGGACGGTATATTGGCCGATGTCGATGAAACGGCGGCGGTACGATTGGTGACGGCGCTGGGGGAGATGCCAAAGCCGGCCTCCAACTTGGAATTGGTGCCGGAACGAGCCGATCTCGGGTTGAATATACCGCCGCCGCGTCTGGTTTCGACTCCGCCTCCTGTAACTCCCGTAGCAGCCGATTCGCCGGGAAATCAGGAGCCAGGCGGAGGAGAGGCGTCGAAGGAAGCGGTTCCAGTGTCGCAGCAGACCGGCGAAAGCGAGGCGGACAAAGGCGAGACGGCCAAAAGCGGAACGACGAAAGGCATGCCGTCGGCGCCGACAACGCAGCATTACCATCCGATATTGACCGAGAACATCGGCTATTCGCGCTCACCGATTTCTCAAGGGCTGGGCGCCGGTTTGACGGCGGTACTGATTGGCGCATTGTTTTATGTGACCTGGGAATACGCGGGCAGACCTTTCGAGATAGCGCAGAGTTGGGTCTGGATGGTCGGATTGCTGTTGGCTTTTCTGCTCTACGGCATCGGCTGGCAGCAGGGGCAGCGTCGCCGGGAAAAGGATTTCGCTTTGTCGGGGTCTCCTGATGAAGTTGCGATCAAAGGGTGGCGACGGCGACAAACTATTTTCCTGGGAAGCAATTTTCTGACGGAAGACCCGAGTTGGGTGTTTCAACTGCGTTTAACCGAGTTGGAACGGGGTCGAATCAACCGAACCAGTTACCCTCGTTTTCGGCGACGGGCGCTGGCGCGGTTGTTCGATTATGCGCTGTGGGGATGGTTGCTGTTCTTTCCGTTGTACGAATTGGCCAAGCTTGATATTGTTCCGCGGCCGCTGTTTCAGATCATCGGCAATCCACTGGTGGCGCCGGTGCTGATAACGTTCACATGGATTCCGGCTGAGGCGTTGCTGATGGCGGCGGTGGGGACCACGCTCGGGAAATGGCTGTTCGGCGGTTACATCCAATTCCGGGTATCGACGCCCTATGTGCCGCGTAGCGCCAGTGACTGCTGGCGCTACGCGCTGCAACGGGCGTTTCGTGTCTGGTGGCAGGGCGTGGCGATGGGCTTCGCGCCGCTGGCGCCGATTGCGGCGGCGCGGGCGCGGGCGGCGGCTGAACGATTTGATGAGACCGATTGGGATGAAGCGTGCGATGTGTTGGTGACGCACACGCCGATGAGTGCTATTCCAGGCATTATCGGTGGATTGGGTTTGGTCGTGTTGTTGTTTATGTACATGGCAGCGTGGCAAAAACCGTTGCTTGAGATGGCGGAAGAGACCGGGCTTTGGGTTGCTCGGCAGATTGAGCGGGGACAAGGCGCTGAAACGGCAGCGCCGCCGACAGCGCCGCGCGGCCCGATTGTTTCACCGACGGAGAACAGGGCCGCGAGCGATCATGGGAAGACGGGCTCAGCGCCGACGCCGATTGACCCGGAGACCGCAGAGGGTTTGCGCAAGCTGGAGGAGTTCCGCGAAGCCATCGTCAATGTTCGAGAAGAAAGCCTGTTGTTGCTCGACAGAAAGGATTGGAAACGCGCGTACGAAAGTTGCCAGCGTTGGGCCAGACTGGAGGTCACCAATCCGGCGCCGATGCGTTGCCAGGGCACGGCGCTACAGGCGATGGGACGACATCAGGAAGCGATCAACGCGTTTCGCAGAGCCAAAGTGTATGCGCCGGAAGACCGCTCGCTCGATGACGCCATCGCGCATTCACAGGAAGAGATTTTTAAAGAGCTTAACCGTTGAGGGCGTTTTTCATGAAAGAAGATATGAGGATTTTTACCAATGCCGTAGTGACGCTGAATTTCAGATTGCTGGACAGCAACGGCGAATTGATCGAGCAGAACGATGCGCCCATAACGTATTTGCACGGTGGCTACTCTGGCCTTTTTCCGAAGGCCGAAGAGGCGTTGAATTTCAAAACCGTCGGCGACAAGATCGCACTGTCGCTCGACCCGGAGGATGCTTTCGGCGAATACGATCCGGCGTTGGTACGGCTCGAATCGCTTGCCGATTTGCCGCCTGATACTGCTGTTGGTGGCTATCTGTCTTCGGGTGACGAAGACGCGCAAGTATGGCGAGTGACCGAAATTTCAGATGGCAAAGCAGTACTCGATGGCAACCACGAGCTGGCTGGGCAGCGGGTGTTGTTTGAATGCACGGTGTTGGATGTGCGCGCGGCGACCGAAGAAGAAATCGAACACGGCCACGCGCACGAGACGCATGGGCGTTGCCATTAACAGGCATCAGAAGGCAGAAATCAGAGCAGAGGTCAGAAATCAGCCTGAAGACCGCGCACACCCAAGCCCTTCCCACCAAGGAGAGGGGTGGGGATGGGGTTCTTGGGCAACGCTTCGCTTGTTTACTGCTCGCTGCGTTACAGGGGTTGTTGCTTTTTTTACCATCGTCCCGGCGAAAGCGGTGATCCGGGGATGTGTGGGGAAGTTTCGTCAGGGCTGGCGTTTGGCCTCTGATTCCTGATCCCGGCGTCGGCGAGCGGAAACCGCTTTAGGGGACTGATCCCACCATAATTGCAATCCTTCTTTTTGCCGGTTCGAAGTTTCGGGATGGGCGCGCAAGTAGTTACGCAACAGGGTATCCGCTTCGGAAACAAAAAGATGAGAGGGCAGAAATACGTTTAGCAGCATATCAATTTCCTATATCAATTTTCTGTTTGCGGTTTCTTGTTTGCAGTTTCCTGATCGGCAGGGCGCCAGAATACCGGAAAAAAGCTCAAGAGGAAACCTCGGGCGTTTGCCTGACCCGCCGCATCGAGCCTTCCACCATTTTGAACCCGTAAAGGCGGCAGTCGAGCGCACCGTTGAACAACGGGATACGTCGCTCGGGTTTTAGTCCAACGAGTTTGGGCAATTGCAGGTCGTTGCTGAAAAACCAGGCGTGCCAACCGGCAAAATGCTTCTTGAGCGTAGCGCCAAGGGCAGGGTACAGTACGGCCAGCGTTTCGCTGTCTTCGAGGCGAACACCATAGGGCGGGTTGGTCAGCCAGATGCCGGTGGGGGCGGGGGCTTCCCGCTGACGGGCATCGGAGGCGGAAAAGACGATCCAGTCGGCGATATTGGCGTGCGCTGCATAGGTTCTGGCGCGCCCGATGGCATCTTCTGAAAGATCGCCGGCGAATATCGTGGGAGACTTCGGAGCGGGACGTATTGCGTCGCGCGCCTTTTGCTTTAGCCGCTGCCAGGACTGACCATTGAACCAGTTGAGTTTTTGAAAACCGAAATTGCGATGCAATCCCGGCGCCTGACGAGCGGCAATCAGCGCGGCTTCAATGGCGATGGTGCCACTTCCGCACATCGGATCGAGCAAGGGAATGTCGGGGCCCCAATTGGTGAGCATGAGTAGCCCTGCGGCCAGGTTTTCGCGCAACGGGGCATCTTCGCTGAGTTGGCGGTAACCGCGTTTGAACAGCGCTTCGCCGGTTGTGTCGATATAAAGCGAGGCTTCCTTGTCGGAAAGATAGACGTGAACACGCACGTCGGGCGATTGCTTGTCGATGGAGGGCCGGGGCTGTCCCTCGGCGCGAAAACGGTCGCAGATGGCGTCCTTGACGCGTAGTGTGGCGAACGACAGGCTGGTCAGCGGCGAGCGCGTTGCAGTCAGATCGACGCGCAGGGTGCGCTGCGCGGAAAAATGGTGCGTCCAATTGATGTCGTAGGCAATTGCGTAAAGGTCATGCTCGCTCCGGTAAGGCTGTTGGGCGATACGCCACAGGATACGGCTGGCCAAACGGGATCCGAGGTTAACACGATAGGCCAGAGATAATTCGCCCTGAAAAAAAACGCCGCCGGAAAGAATCTGCGGTGCAATGGCGCCCAATAGAACCAGCTCGGACGCTAAGGCATTTTCAAGACCGCGCGGGCATGGCGCAAAAAAAGTTTCATCCATATAAATTTATCAAGCAACATAGAACATAGCGAGCAGTATAAAACTAACCGCTATTTTTGAAAAAACCCCCAAATTCAAGGTTTTATGATACCGCGAGCGGTGGTATGTGTGCAGACGATAACATGATTTGCAACAATAGTTTGCAGTTTTATGAGGCGACTGTGGAAAAAATGCCCACAATCCGGGAGAACGACAATCGGCTGATGTTGCGGGCGCGCCCAATCAAGGACATCGGCAAGTGGAATCACATCATCATCTTCTCCGTGTACAACCAGTGTATTGGCGGGGGCGTCGGCAAGCGCAAAGCGTTTTGCCGCTGGTGCGACCAGCACAGCCATCGCTGGCGTGGTTTGTTGAGCAACGCGGGTTTGAACGTAGGCGCCGAACGAAAAACCGGCCAGCGCCAGTGGCAGTTCAGCTGCCTGCGGCAGGCGGGTTCGCGCATACTCGAGCGCTCGCAGGGCGTCGTCAATCTCACCGTTACCGTGATCCCAGACGCCTTCCGAGCGCCCGACACCGCGGAAATTGAAGCGCATCGTCGCAAAACGGAAGGCAAAAAAACTTTTGGCGAGCGTATAAACGACCTTATTATCGAGCGTGCCTCCTTCCAGCGGGTGCGGATGCGCGATCAGCGCGAGGCCGCGCACTTTTTCGGGGATGTTGAGCGCGATTTCCAACGCGCCAGCAGGGCCGTCGATAGTACGGCGCTCCAGGGATTGGGCGTTCAAATCTGCAACCTCTTGACAATATGGCTGCCCGACAAATGTTGGTCGATGATTTCATCGATATCTGACACGGTGCGGTAGGTGTACCAGACAGCTTCGGGGTAAACCACCAGGCATGGCCCTTCTTCGCAGCGGCCAAGGCAACCGGCACGATTGATGCGGACACGGTTGTCATCGGTCAGACGCAGCGCTTTAACACGATCTTTGGCGTAAAGGTACATTTTTTCGGCGCCGCCCTGCGCACAACAGTGCTCGCCTGGCGATCGCTGGTTACAGCAGAAAAAAACGTGGTGTCGGTAATGGCTCATGATTTCGTGGGATCAGGTATCAGGTGTTAGAGGGTTGGGATTGGGAATAAGTTTCCCGCTTTTGCCAGCGGGGCGATATTAAAACACATCAGGCGATTCTCCCCAACGAGGGCGTCCGGCCAGAAAAAAAAGCCAGATTCCGGCAGCCAACGGCCACATCAGAAGAATCGTGCGGGTCAGGCCGTCAAAATGCAGCAGATGTGCATAGCGGTCGTTGAACAGCGAGGAGGGCATACGCGCGGACAGCAAGTCGGGCAACAGCAGTGGCGCCAGCAGCGAAGACAATAAAATAACCGAGCAGACAGTGACAGCTTTCGGGCGCGATAAAGTAAAAAAGCCATAAAGCAGCAAAAAACCCAGCACCATTGCGACTCCGGTCGCTGTACGCCCGAGGTAATGGGCGCGCACAGCGTCGCTGAGCGTAAGCCAGATCGCGATATTTTTCAGCACAAACGCTGCCAGAATGATTAGCACCGCCGTTAGTACGGCGTGGCGGCGGTCGCGTACCAACAAGGCCGCGAATAAGCCGATGCCGGAAATCTGAAAAGCGCCGATGATGATTTCTGCCAGCATTGACCAACGGGCATCGGCAAACGGTACGGTATTATCGGGCCAGACGGCAGCAAGAACCGTCGGGTCAAAGGCGATTGAGAACAGAGGAATGCTGGAATTGGCCTGTGCCGCCAGCCAGAAAACGAGCAGCGCCAGCCCGAAATCGCCCAGCAGGCCGGGGAGGAACAAGCGGCGCCAACGGTAAAGCGCTGCGCGTAGCGACAGCAGCGCTGCCAGTCCCCAGGCGATAGCGCCGCCGACAGCGGCGCCGAAGGTATTGGCGAGAAGGTCATAGAGATCGGCGCAACGTGGCGGCATCAACCATTGGCACGACTCCATCGCCAGCGATAACAACGCGCCGGCAGCGGCTGCCCACAACAGGCGATAGCGGCGACTGCCAAGGCCGACAAAGAGGCCAAACGGCAGGTAAGCGAAGAAATTGACGATAAAATCGGCGCGATAAAAATGGGCATGACCGAACAGCCAGTAGGGCGTTCCCGCTAGCGGCATTTCCCAGCGAATGAACGGATAAAGGCTGGCGTAGACGATACACAGCGCGCAGAGCAGTGCCAGCGCCAGCGGCAAATGGCTGCGGTCACTGTCAGGGCGCATTGCTGGCTCCTGAAGGAAAAGAAAAAGACGCCAGGGAGCGACCCATGACGAAAAACGGTGAGGTGGAAGAAGAAGGCACGTTCGAGGGAGGCATCATTTCCCCTTGGATTATAGCCATTCCCCAAAGATATCGCCCTTCTTTTGGCCTTTGACCACCTTATCCCTTGTTGCAGGAAAAGGGAAAAGGCATGCAAAGATGTGATCAACTTCCCTCGGCTGCTTGCAAGGATGGCGGTAGCAAAAGGAAAAACTTGAGTAACCGTCGGGGCAACGGCTACAATACTCCTTTCCGGTTCTCCTTATGCACATGGATTTTTGCTCCCGCCTGATGAGGGGCGGCGAGTGAGCGTGAGCGTTACGAAAGCGAAGGGTCATGTCTTTTTCTTCTCCACAATTTTCTTTATTGCCACCCTTGACGCCGGCTTGGCTGGCGTTGGCTGATGGCACGGTGTATGAAGGCATCAGTGTCGGTATCGATGGCGAGGCGGTTGGCGAGACCGTATTCAACACCGCGATGACCGGCTATCAGGAAATCCTGACCGATCCGAGTTACGCGCAGCAGCTGGTGACGTTGACGTATCCGCATATTGGTAACGTCGGCGTCAATCTCGAGGACATCGAGGGCGACCGTCCCTACGCGGCAGGATTGATTGTCAAGGATATACCGAATCGAGCGTCGAATTACCGAATGACGCAAACGCTCGGTGATTATCTGCGGGAGCATGCGGTGGTGGCTATTGCCGGCATCGACACCCGTAGCCTGACGCAGCATTTGCGCGAATATGGCGCCCAGCCCGGGTGCGTAATGGCTGGCGCGCAGGCGACGCCGACAGCAGCGCTTGAAAAGGCGCGAGCGTTTCGCGGCTTGGCCGGCATGGATCTGGCGAAAGTCGTTTCGACCAGGGAGCCCTACGCGTGGGACGAAACCGCTTGGGAGCCGGAGAGGGGTTACGGGCGGATGCTCTCGCCGCGTTTTCATGTCGTGGCTTACGATTTCGGCGTCAAGCGCAACATTCTGCGGATTTTGGCGTCGCGCGGTTGCAAATTGACTGTGGTGCCGGCGCAAACCAGCGCCGAAGAAGTACTGGCGATGCAGCCCGACGGTGTGTTCCTGTCGAATGGGCCAGGTGATCCGGCACCGTGTGACTACGCTATTGAAGCGGTGCGTACCCTGATTGCGCGCGGCATACCGACGTTCGGCATTTGCCTCGGCCATCAAATCATGGCGCTGGCGGCGGGTGCTTCGACGTATAAAATGAAATTCGGTCACCACGGCGGCAATCACCCGGTGCAGGAACTTGAAAGCAAACGGGTTTTCATTACTTCGCAAAACCACGGTTTTGCCGTCGATGCCAAAACCTTGCCGCCGAATGTGCAGGCGACGCACATATCGCTGTTCGATGGCTCGCTGCAAGGGTTGCGTTACCTTGACCGGCCGGCCTTTTGTTTTCAGGGACATCCCGAAGCTTCACCGGGGCCGCGCGACATTACGTCGCTCTTCGACCAATTCATCGACCATTTCTTCGACCTGATGGCGCACGCCTGACCCGAGATTCCCATGCCTAAAAGAACCGACATTCACAGCATTCTCATCATCGGCGCCGGCCCGATCGTTATCGGCCAGGCGTGCGAATTCGATTACTCCGGCGTGCAGGCGTGCAAGGCTTTGCGCGAGGAGGGTTATCGCGTAATTTTGGTGAACAGTAATCCGGCGACGATCATGACCGACCCGGAAACGGCCGATATGACCTACATCGAGCCGATTACCGTCGAAGTACTCGAACGGATTCTCGCCGAACAAAAACCCGATGCGATTCTGCCGACAATGGGCGGCCAGACCGCGCTGAACGCGGCGCTTGATCTGCACCGTCGTGGGTTGCTCGAAAAATACGGTTGCGAATTGATCGGCGCTTCGCCCGAAGCGATCGACAAAGCCGAAGACCGGCAACACTTCAAAGAAGCGATGGAAAAGATCGGCCTGCAATCAGCGCGTTCCGGCATTGCTCATTCGCTGAAAGAAGCGCAGGAAGTGCAGCGCCAGATTGCACAGGCAACACAGGGCAGCGGCTACCCGGTGATCATCCGTCCATCGTTCACGCTTGGCGGCACCGGCGGCGGCGTGGCGTACAACCCGGAAGAGTTTCAGGAAATTTGCCAGCGCGGACTGGATATGTCGCCGACGCACGAGTTGTTGATCGAGGAATCGCTGCTCGGCTGGAAAGAGTTCGAAATGGAAGTTGTTCGCGATCGTGCCGACAACTGTATCATTGTGTGCTCGATAGAGAACCTCGACCCGATGGGTATCCATACCGGCGATTCAATCACGATTGCGCCGGCGCAGACGATGACTGATAAGGAATACCAAATCATGCGTAGCGCGTCGTTTGCGATCCTGCGCGAAATCGGCGTCGATACTGGCGGCTCCAACGTGCAGTTTGCGGTGAATCCGAAAGACGGTCGGCTGATCGTGATTGAAATGAACCCGCGAGTATCGCGTTCGTCGGCGTTGGCGTCGAAAGCGACCGGCTTTCCGATCGCCAGAATCGCCGCCAAACTGGCGGTTGGCTATACGCTCGACGAGCTGAAAAACGATATTACCGGCGGGGCGATTCCTGCTTCGTTCGAGCCGACCATTGATTACGTCGTGACCAAAGTGGCGCGTTTCGCGTTTGAAAAATTTCGCGAAGCCGATCCGCGGCTGACCACCCAGATGAAATCAGTCGGCGAAGTGATGGCGATGGGACGGACGTTTCAGGAATCGTTGCAAAAAGCGTTGCGCGGACTGGAAATCGGCGTTGATGGCTTTGATGAACAGTCAAAAAACCGCGACGACATCATTGAGCAGCTGAACGAAGCGGGGCCGATGCGACTGTGGTATGTGGCCGATGCGTTTCGGCAGGGAATACCGTTCGACGAAATTTACAGGGAAACTGACATTGACCCGTGGTTCCTGGCGCAGATTGAAGAAATCGTCGCAATGGAAACGCGACTGGCGGCGCGAACACTTGAAACGTTGACCGAAAAAGAAGTGCGTGTGTTGAAAGGCATGGGTTTCTCCGACCGCCGGTTGGCCAAGTTGTTGAAAACGACAGCGACGGCGGTGCGCGAGAAGCGTTTGGCGCTTGGCGTCAGGCCGGTTTATAAGCGCGTCGATACTTGCGCAGCGGAGTTTGCCAGTAGCACAGCGTATCTGTATTCGACTTACGAAATACCATTGTATGGACAAGCGCACGGCGTTTGCGAAGCACGGCCGAGCGGACGACGCAAGATCATGGTGCTGGGTGGCGGACCGAACCGGATCGGGCAGGGTATCGAGTTTGATTATTGTTGTGTCCATGCGGCGATGGCGTTGCGCGAGGACGGTTTCGAAACGATCATGATCAACTGCAACCCGGAAACCGTATCGACCGATTACGACACATCCGACCGGTTGTATTTTGAACCGCTGACGCTCGAAGACCTGCTCGAAATCGTTGACCTCGAAAAACCGGAAGGCGTGATCGTGCAATTCGGCGGCCAGACGCCGTTGAAACTGGCGCTGGCGCTCGAAGCACATGGTGTGCCGGTGATCGGCACATCGCCACAAAGCATCGACGCAGCTGAAGACCGTGAGCGTTTCCAGCAATTGCTTCACAAATTGAATTTGAAACAGCCGTCGAATGCAACGGCGCGGACGGAAGCGGAAGCGCTGCGGTGTGCTGAATCCATCGGCTATCCGCTGGTGGTGCGCCCATCATATGTGCTGGGCGGTCGCGCGATGGAAATCGTTCATGAATCGCGCGATCTCGAACGCTACATGCGTGAGGCGGTTATCGTGTCGCCCGATTCGCCGGTGCTGCTCGATCATTTTCTCGACGACGCGATTGAATGCGACGTTGACTGCATCGCCGACGGCGAGACCGTGTTTATCGGCGGCGTGATGGAACACATCGAACAGGCGGGAGTGCACTCCGGCGATTCAGCGTGTGCGCTGCCGCCGTATTCATTGTCGGCTGCGACCGTGGAGGCGATGAAGACGCAAACGCAGGCGATGGCGAAAGCGCTCAATGTGATCGGCCTGATGAACGTACAATTTGCGATTCAGAAAACAGCGGGCGGCGATGTGATTTACGTTCTCGAAGTCAACCCGCGTGCATCACGCACTGTACCGTTTGTTTCCAAAGCAACGGGATTGCCGTTGGCGAAAATCGCGGCGCGTTGCATGTCAGGGAAAACATTACGGGAACAGGGTGTTCTTAAAGAAGTGACACCGAAACGGATCAGCGTCAAGGAAGCTGTATTTCCGTTCCGCAAGTTCCTCGGTGTCGATCCGGTGCTGGGGCCGGAAATGCGTTCGACCGGCGAAGTGATGGGGATCGGCGAAACCTTCGGCGAAGCATTGTTTAAAGCGCAACTGGCGGCAGGCGTGCGCCTGCCCGACAGCGGCACTGTACTGTTCACTGTCAAGGACGGCGACAAAGCGCGGGCGGTCAAAGTTGCGCAGATGCTGGTGGCGATGGGCGGTTATACGCTGGTGGCGACGCAGGGCACCGCTGACGCGATCCGCGCTGCTGGCATTGAAGTGACCACCGTCAACAAACTCAAAGAAAGCCGCCCGCACATCGTCGATATGATGAAAAGCGGTGAGATCGCGATGGTGTTTACGACTGTCGAAGAAACGCGGACGGCGATTGCCAATTCACGGCTGATTCGCATCACAGCGTTGGCCAACAATATTCCTTATTGCACCACCATCTCCGGTGCGATGGCGGCGGTGGAAGGGTTGAGATCGCTGAAAGGCGGGAGCTGGAAATTGTATCCGCTGCAGGCGGGATGAGTTTCAGAGGTCAGATATCAGACATCAGGAAATCCCCTCTCTTTCAAGGGCAGGGTTAGGGTAGGGATGAGGTAAGTGAGCGGAGCAATTTGCCGTTGACGCAAGCCAAAGAGAGACGTCGTATTCATTCATAACCTGCTACGCTTCGCATTAAAGAAACGGTGGATTGTGGTCTTCGCCCTATCCACCGTTGCTTGCTACGTCACAGGACGATAAAAACAGACATGGAAGAGATATTTAAAATTTTGGCAGCGCCTTTTACGATAAGTAAAATTTCCATTGAGAATCCTATGGCTGTAGGTAGTGACATGACGATAAAGATTGAATTGCTCACAACCGAACAAGGATCAAGAATTATAGAGTTTGAAAATGTTCACGAAATTAATATCGAATCACGTTATGGAGGCCTTGATTTTTCCTCTCCCAACCACTCGATTGCCATAGAGGATTTATCTGATTGTCAGATGGAAGGAATCAAATACAAGGTTGCCATTTCGGAAAACGCCATGACTTTTTATTGTTGGAGAATTAGATATGCATAGCGGCAAGGACGAATAAGCTACGCAGCGGCGCAATTCGTGGTCTTATCCCCTCACGCTTTAATCCGGTATGGATCGAGCGATTTCGTTCAACATGTGTCTCATTAAAAACAAATCTTTTTCTTTCTGAGCCACAATTTTTAGCTTGTCAAACGATTTTGAACCTTCATTTTTTATTACCCAAATAAAAGCGCCCAACCTCCAGTGTTCAGAGCCATTGCCGTACTTGCCTTCAGCCATCCTTTTATTGAATTCATCTGTCCCTATATCTTCCAATAAAAATTTTAGTTGGGCGTTAAAAAGTTCGTCGCTGTACAAATTCAGCTTTCCCCATTCACCGGGGAAATCCAGAAATTTCAAAAACGTGTTTTTCGATACCATGAGAACACCTCGATCGGTATTGTCATCACCGGCCGGGAACATAATGTGGTCCCTGCTTTTTAATCTTTCGGCCTGAACACCAAACGCAAATTACGAACGAAGACCTCGGCGCGTTCCGGTTTCGGTAGCGGTGATGATTTCATGATCGCGCGGTAAACGGCGTCGTCGTAGGCGGCGTTGCCGCTGCTCTTTTGCAATTTGGCGTCGATCACTTCGCCGGTCGGAAGTTGAATGATCAGGAAGATCGCTTCAGGGTTACCTTCAATGTTGGGCGGCAGATTGACGTTTCCTAAAACTTTGATACGGATGCTTTGTACCCAACGGTCTTGCGCGGCCTGCAATTCGTCGCGCTTTCTCTGATCAGCCAACATTTTTTGCAATTCGGCTTCGCGCCGTGCCGCTTCTTCGCGCGCCTTCTGTTCGGTTTCTTTGCGTGCTTTTTCTTCTTTTTCTTTCTTTTCGCGTTCGAGGCGCTCTTTCTCCGCCTTTTCGCGCGCGGCCTTTTCCTTCTCGATGCGCTCTTTTTCGAGTTGCTCCTTTTTCAGCTTTTCCTGACGCGCTTTTTCCGCCGCTTCTTGTTTGCGGCGCTCTTCTTCTTTCTTTTTCTTGATCGCGATTTCAGGATCAGGTTGCTCCGGCGGTTTGACTTCTGGCGGCGGTGTGACGGGCGGCTTTGGCTGCGGTTCCGGCGGCGGTAACGGTTTGGGGTCCGGCGCTGGTGGCGCATACAACTCTGCCGTGACCGGTTCCGGCGGCGGGTTGCGCCAGGAAACGGAGAAAACCAGAAGTCCGATGAAAACCAGATTGGCGGCGATGGCGAATATCAGCGCGAGCCAGAAATCGGCGCGGCGTTTGGGGACATTGGAAGAGTGTGATGGCTGCGACGGCATGATCATGGCGGTTTATTTCGCGCCGGGGACGACGAGCAGGCCGACCTTCTTGATTTGATTGCGTTGCAGCGCGTCGAGCACAGCGACGACACTTTCGTAACGCACGCTTTTATCGGCGGCAATCACGACGGCCTGATCGGGGTTTTCCTGTTGCTGCGCGATCAATCGAGGGATCAGGTTTTCCATATTGAGGCGCTGCGCTGGCTCATTCGGTTTGGCGCGGTTGCGCAACTGCAATTGGCCATCTTTCTGAACGGTGATCTCGAACGGTTGTTTCGGCGTGATGGTGGCGCTGCCGACGTTGGGCAATTCGATTTCGCCTGGTGCGACCAGCGGTGCGGTGACCATGAAGATAACGAGCAGCACCAGCATCACGTCGATATACGGCACGACGTTCATCTGGTTGATGGTTCTACGAACGCGGGGCATGAAAGTCTCCGTTCATTCAGGCGCTTTGCCGTTGCAGGATGTTGGCGAATTCTTCGATGAAGGTTTCGTAGCGTGTTGAGAGCCGATCAACATCATGGGTGAAGCGGTTGTAGGCGATGACCGCCGGAATGGCTGCGAACAAACCGATGGCTGTAGCGATCAAGGCTTCGGCAATGCCCGGCGCGACTTGCGCCAGTGTGGCCTGGCTGACGCTCGCCAGGCCGCGAAAGGAATTCATAATGCCCCAGACGGTACCAAAAAGGCCAATGTACGGCGATACCGAGCCGATGGTGGCCAAGCCCGGCAGGCCGGCGTCGAGAGCATCGAGCTCACGCTGGAACGCCACGCGCATCGCGCGGCGCGTGGCGTCAACGGCAACAGCGCCGGAGCCGCCCTGTTTGCGGTGTTTGGTGTATTCGCGGAAACCGGAAACGAAGATGTGTTTCATGCCGTCGCCAATGCGGGCGGCACCAAGACTCTGGTAAATCGCGTTCAGATCGCCGCCGCGCCAGAATTCATCTTCAAACTGTGTGCTTTCTCGTGTGGCGCGACGCAGTTGCAGGGTTTTCATGCCGATTCGCAGCCAGCTCCAGAGTGACAGCGCCAGCAGAATGACGATAACGACTTTGACGATAAACGACGACTGAGCAACCAGCGCAAAAATAGAGAGATCAGTTTGAACATTCAAGATGTTATCCTTTCATGAAGCCGGAAACAGAAGAAGGGAGAAGCGTGCGCAGTGTTGCGGGGATTCGGACGGGGCGCCAGCGGTCGGCGTTCAGGCAGGCCAGTGTTACGCGCGCATCGGTCAGCAATTCGGCGGATGTACTGCGCCGGATGCGTTGTGCCAGCGTGAAAGAAGCGGCACTGGTTTCGATGGGCTCAACGGAGACGGACAACCGATCGCCAAGGCGCGCACCCAGCAGGTAATCCACTTCAACGCGAGTGACGACAAACACGGTGCGTTCGCGTTTTTCGAGTTCGGCCAGTTCAATACCCAGATGCGTCAGCCATTCGGTACGGGCGCGTTCCATAAAGCGCAGGTAGTTGGCGTAATAGACAACGCCTGCCGCGTCGGTGTCTTCATAGTACACACGTACCGGCCACTCGAACGCATCGTGCCCCTGCATCGCGTCAAACTCCTTCGAGAAGGTCGCCGCCTTCACGTTTCGGTGGTATCAGATTGAAATGGAGGTACGACTGCAATGTGGCGACGCGACCGCGCGAGGTGCGTTGCAGAAAACCCTGCTGGATCAGATAAGGCTCGATCACATCTTCGATGGTATCGCGCATTTCGCCGATGGCGGCGGCGAGGTTGTCAACGCCGACCGGGCCGCCGTTGAATTTGTCGAGAATGGCGCTGAGTAATTTGCGATCCATGATGTCAAGCCCTTGATGATCGACATCGAGCATCGACAAGGCGGCGTCGGCTGTGACGCGGTTGATCGTGCCGTCGGCGCGGACATCGGCGTAATCGCGCACGCGGCGTAGCAAGCGGTTAGCAATGCGTGGCGTACCGCGCGCGCGGCGGGCGATTTCGCCGGCGCCGTCGTTGTCGATTCGGATGTTGAGCAGCGCCGCTGAGCGGTGAACGATACGCGTCAACTCTTCAGCGCTGTAAAACTCCAGCCGAGCGACGATGCCGAAACGGTCGCGTAATGGATTCGTGAGCATTCCGGCGCGGGTGGTCGCGCCGACCAGTGTGAACGGTGGCAAGTCAATCTTGACGCTGCGCGCCGCCGGACCTTCGCCGATCATGATGTCGATTTGAAAATCTTCGAGCGCCGGATAAAGGATTTCCTCGACGACCGGCGACAAGCGGTGAATCTCGTCGATGAACAACACATCGCGCGGCTCGAGGTTGGTTAACAGCGCTGCCAGATCGCCCGGTCGTTCCAGCACCGGCCCCGACGTTTGCCGAAGATTGACGCCAAGCTCGTGAGCGATGATGTGCGACAGTGTGGTTTTGCCCAAACCGGGTGGGCCGAACAGCAGTACATGATCGAGTGCCTCGCTGCGTTTGTGGGTCGCCTCAATGAAGATCGACAACTGGCCGCGGATTTTTTCCTGGCCGATGTATTCATCAAGTGCGCGCGGCCGCAGCGTTCGCTCGAACGCTTCTTCCTGCGGGCTGGCCACGGTGCTTTTGATAACGCGGTGCAGGGTATCGTTTTCGATCATCGGGAATGGCTTTCGGCTTTACGTTTTCGACAACTGTTTCAATGCCTTACGAATGCCGTCGGTGACATCAATGTCAGCGGGCAATTCGCGAGTGGCGGCGCGTGCTTCTTTTTCGTTGTAGCCCAGCGCCAGCAGTGCATTGATCACATCGAGAACGCCGGATGACGCGCTGGCCGCGACATTACCGCTGCCGACAACGGGGGCGAGTTTGCCTTTCAACTCAAGCAGAATGCGCTCGGCGGTTTTTTTGCCGATACCGGGAACGCGCGTCAAACGCCCGACTTCCTGGATGGCGACCGCTTGCGCCAACTCTTCGGCGGACAAACCCGACAGCACTGCCAGCGCGGTTCGCGCGCCGATGCCGGAGATTTTGGTCAGCGCGCGGAAAGCCTGGCGCTCGCGCTCGGCGGCAAAACCGTACAAGGTGTGAGCATCTTCACGGACGATCAAATGGGTAAGCAGCGTGACGGACGCGCCGGTTTCGGGCAGGTTGTAAAACGTGCTCATCGGCACCAGCAATTCATAGCCAACGCCCTGTACATCCAGCAAAACTTGCGGCGGGTTTTTTTCGAGCAGGATCCCGGAAAGACGACCGATCATGAGTAACGAGCGCGAGTCATAACAATGGGCGCCATTATCGCACGAGGGGGCGGGGCATATGCTGGGTAAGCCAGCCATGCTCATGCCTGTTCATGTACAGCCTCCCATGTATACGTGTTTCGCCTCAAAAAAGTAGCCCATTGCGCTTTTATCATTGTAAATTTGTTGTAATAAAAATCCCGTTGCGTTTCACAATTTGCTGATAAATGTATCAAAACTGTTTCTAAAATCTCTTAAAATGCTGTTAACTGCAAGAATCATTTGCTTTGGATCAATGGCATCACAGATATTTTTTTACAACAAAATCTGACGTGTACCATGCAGTCTGGTTTTTACTTTTTCTGTATTACTGGGAGGATTAGCGATGCAAAAGAGATCTTTCTTTGCTTTGCTTCTGGGGCAACTTTTCCCCCGGCAAGCTGCGAAGGTTTTCGTCATGGGCGTGCTGGCAAGCCTGTCCCTGTCGGCGAGCGCGGCGCCGACGCCTTTTCCGACAGGAAATCCAATTATTTTTGTCTCGGAGGGAGTGCCGAAAGCCAGCCTCAACCCGACCTCGATGGAGCTTTACTCTGTTGAACAGATACCTGGCGGCGATTTTAAGTTCACAGAGATCGGCACCAGTACTATTGTTTACAACGCGGTGGGTTTCCATACTTCGGATATGTACCTCTATGCTATCGAGAGGGGCACCGGTAACTTGCTCAGGATCGGCCAGGGGGGAGAAGTCGAAAGACTCGGAGCGGTGTCCGGCCTGCCCAGTAACGCTACCATCGCCGGCAATGGTTCTTTCAATGCGGGCGATTTCGGTGATGAAACGTGTGCACTTGCCAACTGCCAGGATATCCTCTTCGTCAGACTCGGCAGCAACGATACTTCGTACACCAATAAGTTGTGGGCGATCAATATCAACACGCTGACAGCTACGACGATTACCTTGAAATCTGCGGTACCCAATACGTCGGATATTTTCTTTTCTGAGGGATATCTATGGGCGATAAATGGTAACGTAACAGGAACAAACGCAAAAGCGATCGTTTATCGAATTGATCCATCCAGCGGTCAAGTGAATACGTTTACGTTGCCCACTGTAGCGAATAAAGCCATCACAACCGACGGCATCATCCGGCAAGCCTATGGAGCACAGTGGCGGTATGGCAACGGAGATTTCGGGATTGCCGGCAATGACACAGGTGTTGCTTATCATATCAAGGTCACCACTGATGCAAGCGGTGTGCCGTCTTTTCAGATTGTCTCTGCCCTTTCTGCTCCTAATTCGGCGAATAACGACGGCGCATCTTACGCCGGGGCACCGATAGACATGTCGATCACAAAGACTGTATCATCGGCGGCCTACGACCCTGGAGATACGATCTCTTATACGTTCACGGTCAAGAATAACGATCCGGCTTTCTGGTCTTCCGGTTCAATCATCACGGACATGCTGCCGACGGGGCTGAGCCTCACGACGATTCCGACCGGGTGCTCGATCAGTAGCAACGTGTTAACCTGCGCCGTGGGCGCGTTGAAGGGGGGAGAAGAGACCTCGATGACTGTTACGGGAACCATCTCAGCGGGCGCTAACGCGCCGATTTCCAATAAGGCTACCGTTACAGGCAATGAGAAGGAGAAGGATGAGGATCTGTGGGACAACACGTCAAATACTGTCGTGACAAACCCGAAAACGACCCCGACTGTGCCGATTGTCGGCATCACCAAGACCGCCGATGTCGGTGAAATCGCGCCCGGGGGAACAATTGTCTATACGATCAGTGTAGAAAATGAAAGTAGTTTCGACGCGACTGATGTTGTCGTCAGCGATCCGGTTCCCGCCGGCGTCGATAGCTTCGAGTGGACTTGTGCGGGGGTTGCGTGTCCGAGCGCAAACGGTATGGGCGCCATTAACGACATGCTTACGAAACTGGCTGTTGGCGATAGCATGGTATATACGGTAACGGCTACTGTTTCGAGCGCTCCGCCGACTTCGATTGTCAACACGGCCGAGTTGACAGTGCCGGGTGGTGAGTGCGCCCAAGGTGAATGTGCGTCCTCAGCCCCAGTCCCGGTGGTCGCTGTTACTATAATATCGCCGCCCAGTTTAGCGGCATCTGTTCCGGCTCTGTCATGGACGGCTTTGCTTTGCTTGATAGCGCTGTCGACGGGCATTGCCGTGCGATGCGCCGTTACGCGTAAACGTTAAAAGAAAAACCGGAGAGCGCAATCTGCGCTCTCCGCATCATCAGGATAGAAAGAAGCGTTTATCTTCTTTGAAAGCCTGTTCGGTTTGGTCAATCGGACAGCGGCCAAAGGGGGCTCGGCCCAAGCAGAAACCCTCTGGTTTCCTGCTTACGCAGGAGCGGCGAAAAATATCCAAAGGCGCAACAGTGCAACCATTGCAAGCAGTGCATAAGCGGCCGCCAGAAGATCGTCAAGCATCACGCCAATACCGTTCTTCATGCGGGTATCGAAATAGCGGATCGGCGGCGGTTTCAGAATGTCGAACAATCGGAACAGCACGAACGCCAGCGCGATGTGTTGCCAAGAGCCATCAGTGAAAAAAAGCATCAACACGAAAGCGGCAATTTCGTCGATGACAATACCGCTATGATCGGGTTCGTTCAGGCGTTGTCCGGTGATGTGCGCCGCCCAAGTGCCGACGGCGATCAGTAGCGCAGTGGCAGCAAGGTAGAGGGCGTCGTTATGCAGAGCGCGCAGGAATAACGCGACGGGGATGGCCGGCAGCGTTCCCCAGGTGCCCGGCATTCCCGGCAGAAGGCCGCTGCCGAAACCGAGCGCGATGAAATGCGCTGGGTGGTGAAAGAGAAAGGCGGGTGGAATGGGGTCTCGCTTGCTCATGGTTGGGCGCTCCTCTCCCCTTGCGGGAAAGGGGCGAACAGTGAAGAGGAGGGGGCGGCCGGGAAATGATCGTAGGCGGCGGGCAATGTCGGCAAAGGGCAGTATTGCTCGTCGAAGACGGTAAGCCCGGGCGTTGTCGTGATGATACCGATACGAGTCAGCGGCAACGCCAACTCATGCGATAAGGAAGTAAGCGTATCACGAGCATCGGGCGGCGCAGTGAAGCATAGTTCATAATCGTCGCCGCCGGCCAGCAGGCAGTAAAGTGCCAGCGGGCGTTCAGCGCTCCTCACCAGCGTTTTCAGCGCCGGGTGGCAGGGCAGACGCGACAGTTCAATCTCGGCGCCGACGCCGGAAGCGTTCAGGATGTGTTCCAGATCGCCGATCAGGCCGTCGGAAACGTCAAGGGCGGCATGAGCGAGACGACGTAGTTTCAGGCCGAGAGAGACGCGCGGTTCCGGCGTTTCGAGGTGGGCGCGCAGGGCGGTCAGCGTCGTTGGATCGAGCACGATTTGGTTCTGCAGCGCGGCTAATGCCAGCGCGGCGTCGCCAAGCGTGCCGGACACCCATAAATCATCGTTCGGTTTCGCTCCGGCGCGGGTCAGCGCTTCACCGGCGGGCGCTTCGCCGGCGATGGCGATGGTAAAACTGCGCGGTCCACGCACAGTGTCGCCGCCGATCAACGAGACAGCATGACGCTTGGCCAGCGTGAAAAGACCGTCGCTGAAAGCGGCGAGCCAGTCAGAATCATTGTCGGGCAGAGCGCCGGAGAGCAGTGCCCAGCGCGGTGCGGCGCCCATCGCCGCCATGTCAGAAAGATTGACCGCGAGAATTTTGTGGCCGAGCGTGGCCGGCGGCACGTCGGCAAAAAAATGACGCCCTTCGACCATGGTGTCGATAGCCAGTAGCAATTCATGGCCGGGCGTCGGTGCGACGATGGCGGCATCGTCGCCGACGCCTAGGCGCACCGCGTTGTCAGCGGGTGGGCGCTCGAAGAAACGGCGGATCAGTTCAAATTCGTTCAAGGCACATCCAAAAATAAGTTTTTTCTCAATTTTCCTTTTCCCGGCCTTCTCCCGGCTTCACCCGCAGGCGGGAGAAGGAAATGTGGCGCAACCTCATTCCTACCCCAACCCTTCCCTTGAAGAGGCGGGCTTTAGAGGTCTCCTTTTGAAAGGGAGGCGGCGAAGCCGACGGGAGTTGCCTCACGTATCGTATCAAAAAACGGGATGATGGCACCCACATTCGCCTTGGCTGCCGATCTCGCAACGTATAATTCATCTTTTGTGGCGCTGTCGTAACTGTAACCGTTTCGGGGAACGCTTGATGAGTGAAATTCTGCAAATTCGTGGCCGTTGCGCTTGTTCGGCGTCCCGGCGTCGCCGCCTGCTGGCAAAGGCGCGGGCACTGGGAATTCCGCTGGCGCAATTATCGGCGCGTTATTGGCATTTTGCCGAAGTGACGACAGCGCTGAACGGCGATGACGCAGCGCGGTTGCGGCAACTGCTGGAATACGGGCCGCGCGATGTGGCGGCAGACGATGATGTCGAAGGGCAGCAATGTCTGGTCGTGCCGCGGCTGGGAACGGTGTCGCCCTGGTCGTCGAAGGCGACGGATATTGCACATCGTTGCGGGCTGGCGAAAATCGTGCGGCTGGAGCGAGGGATTGTCTATCACTACGCGACGGAGAACGGAGGATTGCTTGACGACGCGCAACGCGCGGCGTTGTATGAAACACTGCACGACCGGATGGTAGAGACGGCGCTCGATCATCTCGATGAAGCAGCGCGATTGTTTGAACATCATTCGCCGAAATCGCTGGCGTCGATTCCGTTGCTGGAACGCGGACGGGCGGCGCTGGAAGAGATCAACACGACGCTGGGCCTGGCGCTGGCCGATGACGAGATTGATTATCTGGTGGAACGCTTTCGATCATTAGGGCGCGATCCGACCGATGTTGAATTGACAATGTTCGCGCAGGCCAACTCGGAGCATTGCCGGCACAAAATTTTCAACGCACAGTGGATGATCGACGGCGCGCCGCAATCGCAATCGTTGTTTGCGATGATCCGCGCCACGCACAAGGCGCATCCGCGGGGAACGGTGGTGGCGTATTCGGACAACGCTGCGATTATGGAAGGCGCAATCGCGGCGCGTTTTTATCCCGATGCGACGCGGCGCTATCAAGCGCACGAGGCTTTGACGCATACGCTGATGAAAGCGGAGACGCACAACCATCCGACCGCGATTGCGCCGTATCCGGGCGCGGCGACTGGTTCCGGCGGCGAAATCCGCGACGAAAGCGCTACCGGCATCGGCGGTAAACCGAAAGCGGGAATGGTCGGTCTTAGCGTGTCGCATCTGCGCCTTCCCGGATTGCCGCAGCCTTGGGAAGCGCCGCTCGAAAAGCCGGAGCGCATCGTGTCGCCGTTAACCATCATGATTGAAGCGCCGATTGGCGCGGCGGCGTTCAATAACGAATTCGGGCGTCCTGGCATTGCCGGCTATTTCAGAACTTTCGAGGGCCGCTGGAACGGCAAGCATTATGGCTATCACAAGCCGATCATGATCGCTGGTGGTTTTGGCGCGATTGATGCGCGGCATACAAAAAAGAAACCGTTGCCGCCGGGGACGCTGTTGATTCAACTGGGCGGCCCGGCATTTCTGATCGGGTTGGGCGGCGGCGCGGCGTCGTCGATGGCGAGCGGCGAGAATTGTTCCGAACTCGATTTCGATTCGGTGCAGCGCAGCAACGCTGAGATTCAGCGTTGCGCACAAGGCGTGATCGACCATTGCTGGCAAATGGGCGACGCCAATCCGATTCTGTCGATTCATGATGTCGGCGCTGGCGGCGTGTCGAACGCTTTTCCCGAATTGATTCACGACGCTGGCGCTGGCGGCGTGATTGAATTACGAGCGTTGCCGAATGAGGAGCCAGGGATGAGCCCGCGCGAATTGTGGAGCAACGAAGCGCAGGAGCGTTATGTGCTGGCAATATCGCCGGAAGCTTTGTCGTATTTCGAGGCGCTGTGCAGGCGCGAGCGCTGTCCGTTCGCAGTGGTGGGTACAGCCACCGACGACGGGCATTTGAAAGTAACGGACGCGCATTTCGGTAACGCGCCGGTGGATGTGCCGCTCGATCTGATTCTCGGCAAACCGCCGCGTATGCAGCGCAACGTAATACGGGAAAAGCGAGCGCCTCAAATGTTGGCGCTGGCAAACGTTGGCTTGAAAGAAGCGTTAACACGCGTGCTGCAATTCCCGGCAGTTGCCGACAAGTCGTTCCTGATCACCATCGGTGATCGCACGGTCGGCGGGTTGATCGCGCGCGATCCCCTGGTTGGCCCCTGGCAAGCGCCGGTAGCTGATTGCGGCGTAACGTTGGCTGATTTCCGCCATACGCACGGCGAAGCGATAGCGATCGGCGAAAAAACGCCGCTGGCGACGATCAACGCGCCGGCGTCGGGACGGATGGCAGTTGCGGAAGCGTTGACCAATTTGGCGGCGGCCGATATTGCCGGTGATGCTGCCGACTGGAGTCGCGTCAAACTGTCGGCGAATTGGATGGCCGCTGCTGGACAGCCGGGCGAAGATGCGGCGTTGTACGACACCGTACAAGCGGTGTCTGAACTGTGCGTGAAACTCGGCGTGTCGATTCCGGTCGGCAAAGACTCAATGTCGATGCGTACTGCCTGGACGGCGGACGACGGTTCCGCGCGCAACGTCATCGCGCCGGTATCGCTGATCGTGACCGCATTCGCGCAGGTCGATGATGTACGCCGGACGTTGGCGCCGCAACTGCAACTGGATGACGGCGAAACGCAACTGCTGTGGCTCGATCCGACGCGCGGCAGGCGGCGACTCGGTGGTTCGGCGCTGGCGCAAGTATATGGCCAGGTTGGCGATGAGACGCCCGATGTTGACGATGCTGAAACCTTGCTGACGTTTCTGCAACTTATTCGCTCGCTGAACCGACAGGGAAAATTGCTTGCCTATCACGACATTGGCGATGGTGGCGTGCTGGTAACCTTACTTGAAATGGCGTTTGCGACGCATGCCGGACTGGAATTGCATTTCTCCGATGAGGCGCCGTTGCTTGATACGTGTTTCGCCGAAGAACTCGGTGCGGTGGTACAGGTGAAAGTGGCAGATGTCGCAGTGGTTAAGCAAGTGGCGGCAAAAGCCGGGATCGCAGTGGTAGCGGTCGGCACACCGCGTGCCGGAGGCAGAGCGAACATTGTCGTATATCATGGCGAAGATCGGGTGCTCGACGAGCCACGCGTCGCATTGCAAGTGCTGTGGTCGTCGACATCGCTGGCGATGCAGGCGCTGCGCGACAATCCGGAGTGCGCCGACGAAACGCGCCAGGCATTGCTCGACGCTGACGATCCGGGAATGCAGGTGTGGCTGACGTTCGATAAGAATGAAAGCATTGTCGCACCGTTCATCGCGCGCGGCGCGCGTCCGGGAATCGCGATCCTGCGCGAACAAGGCGTCAACGGCCAGGTGGAAATGGCGGCGGCGTTTGATGCGGCGGGGTTCGATACGTTCGACGTGCACATGAGCGATATTCTCGAGGGACATACTTCATTGCGCGATTTTAAAATGATCGCAGCGTGCGGTGGCTTTTCTTACGGCGACGTATTGGGCGGCGGCGGCGGCTGGGCCAAGTCGATTCTGTTCAACGCGCGCGCGTTCGACGAATTTTCGGCGTTCTTCGCGCGCGATGACGTGCTGGCGCTCGGCGTGTGCAACGGCTGTCAGATGATGAGCCAGTTGCGCGGAATGATTCCGGGCGCGACGCATTGGCCGGCGTTCGTGCGCAACCTGAGCGAACAATTCGAGGCGCGGTTATCGCTGGTTGAAATCGTTGAAACGCCTTCGGTGTTGTTGCGTGGGATGGCCGGTAGCCGTTTGCCGGTTGTGGTAGCGCACGGCGAAGGTTATACCGAGTACGTTGATGCTGCGCAGCAGGCGCGCGCGCAAGCGTTCGCGGCAATGCGCCACGTCGATCACTATGGGCAAGCAACGGAGCGGTATCCGTTTAATCCGAACGGCTCGTCGGGGGGCGCTACTGCCTTTACGTCGGAAGACGGACGTTTCACCATCATGATGCCGCACCCGGAGCGCGTCTTTCGCGCCGTGCAGATGTCTTGGCGGCCGCGCGAATGGACAAATACGGGAATGCATGAAGGCGACGACGCGTCACCCTGGCTGCGAATGTTCCGCAATGCGCGGGCGTGGATATAACAGAGAGCAGAGGCCAGAAGTCAGATATCAGATCATGAGTGATTTTAAAATTCTTGCGCCCATGTATAAGCAGATGCTTCGGTTTTCTTCTCTAGGCGAGGAAAGAAAAACCAATGGAACCATATTCTATGGGCGGGCGCCGCACGTTGCGCCGGCGGCATTCTTGCATAAGCGCTATCCTCCTCTGACGGACGAACAGATCACAGAATTGGGAAAAGTCATCAGGAATAAAATACCCGACCATCTGGCCGATTTATACCGTGAGTGCAATGGCTTGCATTATTTTTCAGACACCTTATCAATAGACGGATTGAGAACAGGCACGATTGACCAACCCTACGATATTGATATACCGAATATACATGAGCGGCCCGGGGATGCGGGGGCTGATATTATATTTTTTGGCGGATATACGTGGGACGGCAGTCTTTTTTATACGAAAACAAACGACCCCAAAGTATATTGGTGCGCAGGCGACTCTGCCAAGCCATTGAAATCCTGGAACTCAATAGAAGATTTTATTTCTCAAGAAGCCCGCCGAATCGCGGCTCTTTTTGATTCAAAAGGTGTCCCCCTTGATCCGGGCAGGTCAACGCTTCCCGGTTAATGGAAGCGTAGGCTAATGTGCCGAGCCTGTGAAAGTGCTGGAGGAAGGAATCGATAACCCACTTTTTCCGCCCGCAAAAGAAGACGCTGAAAAGAGCGCCTTCTTTTTATTTGCGTTTCTGTGAGAAAGACAAGGCGAGTTTTACGCATCAGGCGATACGTTCCTTGCTTTTCTGATTCCTGATCTCTGATTGGCGCAACGAATACACGCAGCCGCAATAGTTTTGTCGATAGAAATGCTCGCGCTTGGCGAGTTCGACGGCACGCGCCGAGCCGCCGCCTTTGCGCCAGTTATGAGGCCAGAACGAAAGGGCGGGGTAGCGACTTGCCGCGCGTTGGCCGCAATCGTTGATTTGATCGAGGTCTTTCCAGCGCGACATGCCGAGCGATGACGCAAAGATTGTGAAGCCGTGTTCATGGGCGTAAAGCGCGGTACGTTCAAACCGGAGATCGAAACACTGCGTGCAACGGGCACCGCGTTCCGGCTCATCTTCCCATCCTTTCGTTCGGGAAAACCAGGCATCGGTGTTGTAATCGGCGTCGATGAAAGGAATGCCGCGCTGTTCGGCAAAGCGTTTGTTCTCCTCTTTACGGATCAGATATTCGCGTTCAGGGTGAATATTCGGGTTGTAGAAGAAAACGCTGAAGTCGATTTCCGCATCGGCGAGCGTTGCGATAACATCACCTGAACAAGTGGCGCAGCAACAATGCAGCAACAGTTTGTTGTGACCGGAGGGGAGAGCGAGTGGCGGAGGGTTAGGCATGGGTTTGTTCACCACAGGCAAGGAGGATCATCTGAATAAACAGCGTAATAAATAACAAGAAAAACGCCGACAGCGAGAAATGGTATAAAACAAAAAAACAAAGCCAGTCTTAAAACGAAGAGCAAAAAGAGTGAAATGAGCAGTGCGATAGCAAAACTCACAAGAGCGATTCTAAAAGCACGCTTCTTTCTTTCTTCGATCGCTTTGGGTTCGGCGCTCCATTTAGGAATAAAGTCGGCCATTTTTCATCCATATCAGCGTTTGGGGTTTCGGTAGGGTTTGAAGCTAGGATTTCGCTTCGTTTCATCTCAGCCTACGGTGCTCTCCCCCTGCCCCTCTCCCGCAAGGGGAGAGGGGTGGACGTAATTTACCATACGCTGCGCTCAAAACGCATGTCTTAATCCGACGAGCGTTCCGATCTGGCTCTGTCCCGAATTGGGTGCATTGATAATCATCGACGAGCAGGATACCGAATAGGCCGGGCCGTTCCCGCTGTTGTTAATATAGCCCACCGAGACATAACCCGTCGTTCGTTTTGAGAACGCATAGTTCGCCCGCAGCACGATCAGCGTTGGGCTGCTATCGTAGGAAGGGTTGTCCATGTGGGAGACTTGGCCGTCGAAGCTCAGTTTCCCGAACGGCACGCTGGCGCCGAGGTAGTAGAGGCTGGTGTGCAGGTCGCGAGCGTTGGTGTCAATGTTCCGATACAGCCAACCGCCGCCGATCTTGACATCGGCGATCTTGGCGTAACCGGTCAGGTGATAACGCTGATCTTTATCATTGGAACTGTTGAAAACGACGCCAGCGGCGCCCGGCACTACGATGATATGACCGGCGCCAGGGCCGCCGCGAATTTCTTCGTAGGCGCCGGCGACGCCCCATCGGGCGGCGTTGTATTTGATCAGCGCCGCCCAGCCGGTACAGGCGCTGTTGCCTTGCTCGCCGCCACAGTTACCGAGAGGCGAAGCGTCGCGACCGAGGGAGTAAACGCCGCCGACAGTCAAGCCGCCGAAAGTACCGTAATACGAGAGGCTGTTGTCGAGCCGCGAATTGGGAAGGTAACTGTCGAGCGAGGCCAGACTGAATACCGATGGGCCGATTACGTCGGCGTCCAGCATTGCGCGGAAGGTTGTAGTCCATTGCCGGCCGATGTCGATTTGCCCCCAGGCGCCGCGCAGACCGAGGGTGGATTGACGACCAAACAGGCGACCGCCCTGAAGTTGCCCGCCCTGATCCGGCGCAAAACCATTTTCCAGAACAAAGACGGCTTCGAGTCCATTGCCAAGGCTTTCCGACCCCCGGAAACCCAAGCGTGATGGCACACTGCCGGAGAGCGCTGGCACCCGGATAACGCTGCCGCTGCCGTGAGAGGCGTGGTTAATATATTCGATGCCGGTGTCGATCACGCCATAAAGCGTCATATTGTCCTGCGCCTTGGCGGAAAAAGTCTGAAACAGGCCAGCGACAAAAACAGAGGCGATGACACGCAAGCGGTATTGCATAATATTTTCCTTATCAATATTTTCAAATCGTCAGATTATTATCGGAGCGGATATGCAAAGGCTTTTCCGCTGCCCCCAAAGTCATTGCGCGTTATGATACCTTAAGACGGAAAAAGTTCCGTTTGAGATGCCAGAGTTTAAATCAATGTCAGATCACTACCGGGATAGCGCACCATTGCTTCAAGCGGCGGGACGTGCAGGCAGGCGGCGAGAAGCGAAAGAATTTCTTGTTGCTCCGGTGACGGCGAGCCGCAGGCATCGTAAAGTTTTTGAAACAAATTTTTCTTTTCGTCGAGGGTCAGGCGGTTCAAGCGGTCGAACGCTTGTCTGACGGCGCGGGTATTCGTCGTTGCTGTTTTGCCGGTATTACCAATAGAATCGAGCGCGACTTGTGCCGGTATTTCTTTTGCGTGATTGATAACGAGCTCTTGTAGCAGAGCGGTATCCGTTGCCCATTCGGACAGGCGCAGAGGACCGGCCACGCGGACGCTTCCGGGATGCGCTATATCGCGCAGGTATTGATCGACGAGATAAACGATGGCTGTTTCCAGCAATGAAATATTGGCATCAGCGGCGATCAGGGCGCGCAGGGTACGCGGTAATGCCTGTTGCTGCGCGGCAGACAAGGTGTGAAGTTGCGCCAGCATCAAGCGCAAGCGCGTCAGCCGCAGATAGATTTTTTGCGTGCGAACCTCCGGCTCAAGAGCGCGGGCTTGGTAGGCGATGTCGTTGCCCCAGTCGGTGTCGATGGTTTCAAGCTGGCGGCGACGCACGGTTTCATCGCCGGTATCCAGCAGGTTGGCGAAAAGCAGCGCCAGACCGTCGCGCATGGTGAAGGCGGTTTCGTATTCGCTGACGGAAGCGCCGGAGTCTGCCGCAAAATACAAAGGCAGCGCTTGGTGCAATGCGTCAACATCGAGGTTGGCGCCCAGCGTAGCGCGTTGATCGCCGTAAGGGTTGAACGAAGGGTCAAGCGCCTGGATGCGCTCAATCAGTGGTGGGTGGGTCGCAAAGAGCGGGGAGGTTTCAACAGCGTCGCCGAGAAAGAAATGATTGTAAGCATCGCCTTGCGGAGTTTGCAGCAGCGAGGAATTGAAATAGATTTTTTTGAGTGCGCTGGCAAGCCCCATCGTCTGACGGGTGAACTGCACGGCAGAAGCATCGGCCAGATACTCGCGTTGACGCGAGATGGCGGCTTGTAGCAAACAACCGATCAGTTTGCCGAGATAACCGATGATGGCCAACGCGCCGCCGAATACAAAAACCAGAGGCCAGGCGGCGGGGCGAGGCACAAGGTCTTCGCGATTGGTAGCGAGCGGCGATGTTTTCAAAATGCTGCGGCCGTAGGTGTAAACGGCGTAAACGCCGAAGAGCCAACTCGAAACTTGTGTATTGAGACGCATGTCGCCGTTGAGCAGGTGGCTGAACTCGTGAGCGATAACGCCCTGTAATTCGTCGCGGTTCAGGCGTTGCAGTGCGCCTCGGGTAACGGCTAGCACGGCATCGGAGGGCGTGAAGCCGGCGACGAAGGCGTTGATGGAGGCCTCTCCCGGCAGCCAGTACAGTTTCGGCATCGGCGTGCGCGAGGCGATCGCCATTTCTTCGGCGATGTTGCGGAGGCGTTGAAAATCGGAGTTGTCCATTCGAGAAGCAGGCAACGGTTCACCGCCCAAATGGCGGGCGATGACCGCGCCGCCGCCGCTGCGCAGTTCCATGCTGCGGACGATGGATGCGCCGATGATGATCAGGACAACAACGAGGGCGGTGTTGCTTGCGTAAGTAAATCTGTTTTCAGGCGAGAGCAGCGAACACCCCAGCCAGACGAACACTGAGGTGAGCACGACAACCAGCGCGACGATAAGAATAAACGACGCCAGAAAAACCAGCGTTTGCCGACGCGCATCACGCTGGCTTCGGAAAAAATCCATCGTACGGAGAGGAAAGAAAAATCCTAAAACTGAACTTTCGGCGCTTCGCGTTTGGCACCTTCCGCTTCAAGCAACGCCGCTGGCTGGAAACCAAACATACCGGCGACGAGATTGTTCGGAAAGGTTTGCGAAAGCGTGTTGTACGACATGGCTTCATCGTTGTACGCCTGCCGCGCAAAAGCGATGCGATTCTCGGTGCTGGCCAGTTCTTCGGTAAATTGCGAAATATTCTGGCTGGCTTTGAGATCGGGGTACGCTTCAACCACCAGCATCAGGCGGCCAAGCGAGGCGTTCAGCGCGCTGTTGGCTTCTGTCAGATGCTGCATCAGCGTCGCGTCGCCGGGCGTACCGGCGGCAGTTTTGAGCTCGCCGGCGGCAGTGTTGCGGGCGCGGGTGACCTCGACCAGCGTTTCATGTTCGTGCTTCAAATACACTTTGACGCTTTCGACCAGATTCGGGATCAGGTCGTAGCGCCGCGTCAGTTGCACGTCGATCTGCGAGAAAGCGTTTTTGAACGCATTGCGGGAAGCGATCAGCCGGTTGTAAATGACTGCCAGAAAAATGCCGACCAGGATGACGAGCACCAACAGAAAAAAGAGAAACGAGATCATGTTTTTTCCTTTCCGGAGGACGGTACGATAGAAGAGTGGAAGTACCTGCTGCTCGAAATTATCGCATGAAAGGGTGGTTTGGGCGGGGAGCCCAAGCGAGATATGCCAAAACAATGAGCGCATTGCCTCTTTTCCCGGTTACTGTTATGTTCAGCTTTACCGTTGCGGGATCCGGTTTGCTGCCGTAGCGGCGTATTTATCGCAAGCGTACCAGTTACAGGGCTTTGTATGATGTCTTTTTCTCCAAATCATCCGAGCGAATATATCCGCCGTTGGCAGGATGACTACACCCGTTTTCGCCGCGATCTTCACGCGCACCCGGAATTGGGACTTGAGGAACACCGAACCGCGCAGCGAATCAGTGAACGCCTGACGGCGCTGGGTATTGAACACCATACGGGGATCGGCAAGACCGGCATTGTCGCCGCGATTCGCGGGCGCGAAGCGTCGCCGCATTCAATCGGTTTGCGTGCCGATATGGACGCGTTGCCGATACAGGAGGAGGGCGACTGTCCACATGTTTCGACGGTGCCCGGTTGTATGCATGCTTGCGGCCACGATGGACACACGACGATGTTGCTGGCGTGCGCTCATTACTTGCAGGAAACGCGCCGTTTTGCTGGCACGGCATATCTGATTTTTCAACCGGCCGAAGAAGGGCGCGGCGGTGGCAAGGCGATGCTGGCGGACGGCTTGTTTGAGCGTTTTCCGGCCGAACGGATTTTCGCGTTGCACAACTGGCCGGGTTTGCCGGTGGGCAAAGTGGCGGTGCGCTCCGGCCCGGTGATGGCAGCGTGCGACTATATCACCATCGACATTGAAGGCTGCGGCGGTCACGGTGCGCATCCGCATCTGACGGTCGATCCGGTGCTGGTGACCGGCCACATCATCACCGCTGTTCAGTCGGTTGTTTCCCGCAACATCAGCCCACTCGATCACGCTGTGGTCAGTCTGTGTGGTGTACGAGCAGGCAATATGGACGCGAAGAATGTGATCCCGCGCACCGCGCGCCTGGTCGGCACCGTACGCACTTTCGATACCGAAACGCAGGAGTGGATTGAAGTACGATTGCGCGAATTGGTGACGACCGTCGCTGCGGGTTTCGGCGCGGTGGCGACGCTGCGTTACGACCGGATCGATCCGGCGACCATCAACAATGTGCAGCAAGCACAATTTGCCGCTCGTGTTGCGGCGCAGCTCTTCGGCGAAGAAAATGTCGTTCATGATCTTGAGCCATCGATGGGCGCCGAAGATTTTTCTTATATGTTGCAAAAAAAACCCGGCGCTTATTTACGACTCGGGCAAGGTAGCGGCGATGGAAAGCACGATCTTTTTCTGCACAACAGTCGCTACGATTTTAACGATGCAGCGATTCCCTATGGGGCGGGACTGTTGGCCGGACTGGTAGAGGCAGGATTACCGCTGTCGGGAGACAGAGGACAGGGATCAGAGGTCAGAGGTCAGGAATCAGGGATCAAAGCGAGCGTCTGAGTCCGATGCAAATGGATCCCTCTTCCGTTTGCGAGAGAAGGGTGGGGGAGAGGGTGCAGGGGTGCGATTTATCGCGTCCTGTTTTGTGGGCTGCAACTTCGCGCAGAACGACAGAGGATGGGGGCCTGATGGCCACAAAGCCTCAATGTTGTTTCTTTGCGCTTTGCGGTTAAAATGATGATGCAGTCCTTTTGTGTTACCGGAAAACTCTCATGTCTGCTCATGCTCCTCGCGCTGTTTCCTCCACCATTTCTCAACTTCCCGATTTCAGCGCCGTATTGAGGCAACTGAGCGAGGTCGTCGTCGGCAAGGACGCGCCGTTGACGCTGGCGTTGACGTGTCTGCTGGCGCGCGGTCATTTATTGATTGAGGATCTGCCGGGCGTTGGCAAATCGACGCTGGCGCAAGCATTGTCGGTGACGCTTGGCTTGCCGTATTCGCGGATCCAGTTCACCAGCGATTTGTTGCCGGCGGATGTGCTGGGGGTGTCGATTTACGACGGTACAGTGCGCGAATTTCATTTTCATCCGGGACCGATTTTTTCATCGGTGGTGCTGGCTGACGAGATCAACCGTGCGCCACCAAAAACGCAGAGTGCGTTGCTCGAAGCGATGGAAGAGCGGCAGGTATCGGTCGAGGGAAAAACACATCGCTTGCCGCAACCGTTTTTCGTGATTGCGACACAGAATCCGCTGGAACAGCAAGGAGCGTATCCGTTGCCCGAATCGCAACTCGACCGTTTTCTGATGGCGATTGAAGTGGGTTTTCCCGATGTTCGCGCCGAGCGCGAATTGTTGACTGGCGGCGATCGTCGTGCGCGTATCGCGCAGATATCAGCGCTGGCCGATGGCGTGACCTTACTCGAATGGCAGACGGTTGCCGAACGCGTGCATGTCGCGCCGGCGTTGCTCGATTATGTGCAAGCGTTGTTGGCGGCAACGCGCGGGATGACGCCGAGCGCGGCGCGTGAAGGCAAGCCCGCGCATGTGTTGCATGGCTTGTCGCCGCGCGCTGGATTGATGCTGCTGGCGGCGGCGCGCGCGTATGCGTTGATTGCGCGGCGCGATTTTGTGATTCCGGAGGATGTGCAGGCGGTATTTCCGGCAGTGGCGGGGCACCGCTTGACAGGCAGCGCGCGTTCCGGCCAAGCGGAAGCGCGCACCTTGTTGCGGCAGGTGGTGTTGCCGTAAAACTGCGATGACGCCGGAACACGTTGTATCTTCTTCCGCGCCGGAGCACGGCTTGCGTCGCTGGTGGCAGCGACGAATCCAGCGCCGTTATCCCGACGACGAAGGCACGGTGACCTTGCGCCATCGGCGCATTTATCTGTTGCCGACAAAACGCGGGCTGATTTTTTTGGCCACAGTCGCGCTGATGTTGTTGGTGTCACTCAATTACGCAATCTCGCTCGGTTTTGTGATCACGTTTTTATGGCTGGGCGTTTTCGCTGCGACATTGACACACACCTTCCGTAACCTTCTCGGGATGAAGATCGCTGCGGTCAGCGCCGGCCATGCGTTTGTCGGCGGAACGCTGACGTTCACTATGTCGATCGATAGCGGCGATCATGAGCGCGAGCGTGTGCAACTGACCGCGAAAGAAGCGGCATTGCAATGCTTCGATTTATCAGCGACCAGCACATGTTTGATGACGCTGACGCGACCGGCGTACCGACGTGGCCGCCTACCGATGGGGCGGTTGACCGTGGCGACGGAAGCACCGCTGGGGCTATGGCGAGCGTGGTCGTATGTGCATTTTTCGCTGGAAGGGCTGGTATTTCCGGCACCGGAAGTAGCGCCGCCCTCTTTGCCGCAAGGCACCGATCCGCGAGCCGGTACGGGTATGGGTCGCGCCGGCAACGAAGACCTCGCCGGATTGCGCGAGTATCAGCGCGGAGACCCGTTGCAGCGGGTTGCCTGGAAAGCGGTTGCGCGCGGCGTCGGCTGGTACACTAAGGCGTTCGAGGGCGGCGAGGGGCGACATTTCATCCATCTCGATTACCACAAATTGCCGGGCGCGCTCGATACGGAAATGAAATTGTCGCGGTTGACCGCGTGGGTCTTGCAATGCGAGCGCGAGGGACGCCCCTTTGCGTTGACGCTGCCGCAGGTATCGCTGCCGTTGCGAAAAGGCGTGGCGCACAGCGAAGAAGCGTTGACGCTGTTGGCGCTTTTCCGCGATGGTCACGCCGAGGTGGAAGCAGGAGTCGGACGATGAACGCGCCGACCTGGTGGCGTCGAACGCGTCAACGCGCGCTTTCTTCGGAAGACGGACGGCTGACCGGAACGCATTGGTTCTGGTTGACTTTGCTGGTGCTGCTCACGCAAATACAGCTTTCTTTCTATTTGCCGATAACGGTCGTCGCGTTGGGTATTGGCATCACACTGTTGCGGGTGTTGTCGATTTATCTGCCGTGGCGGCATTCCCGAAGCTATGCCTACGAGATTTCTGGCAGAGCGACAAACATGGCGGCAAGCGATGTGGTGCGTTACAGCTCGCGAAGGCCGCCATTGCGCTGGCGGCCGTGGTTGAGTATTGTGCTGGGGATCGCGGCGTTGGCGATGGTGTATTTTGCTTATGGTTATCTGTTTTACCGTGATGCGTCGGTGGGGTTGTTGTTCATCCTGGTGGCGGTCAAGTTTTCCGAATCAACGACGCGGCGCGATGCGATGTTGCTGGTGTGTCTGGCGTCGTTCTTGTTGATCACTACATTTTTCTACACGCAATCGCCGCTGATATTGTTGACCTCGTTGCTGGCTTTTTTCGCGTTGGGCGGGGCGCTTGACGCTATTTTTCTGCTGAACGCTTCGCTTGAGAAGACGCATATCCAGCGGACGATGAAGCGTTTTTCGATTCTGGTGTTGCAAGGCGTCCCGATTGCGCTGCTGCTGTTCATGTTGTTTCCCCGATTGTCATCGCCGCTGTGGGGTTTGCCACAAGCGCAGATGGCGCAAACCGGATTGTCGGACACCATGGGGCCGCTCGATATTTCCCAACTGTCGTTGTCCGATGCGATCGCTTTTCGGGTTGATTTCGAGGAGGAGCCGCCGCCTAACGCGCAACGCTATTGGCGCGGGCCGGTGTTTTCCTTTTACGATGGCGTGAGCTGGAAGTCGTGGACGGCATTGCCCGCGCCGCCCGAACCGGCAGCGGCAGGCGAGAAAGAAATTCATTACACCGTGGCGCTGGAACCGCACTTTCGGCAATGGCTTTTTGCGCTGGAACTGCCGTCGCAACTGCCGCAGCGACTTGACGAAGGAAACAACGAAAGGGGGCGTCGTTTTGCATATCAGACGACGACGCGGCAATTGATGTCGGTTGTACCGGTTGGTCAGGCTTTGCGTTATACGCAAGTGTCGGTACTGCGTTCGCATTACCCGGCGTCGCAGGGAGACGCTGCGCCGAATCTCCGCTTGCCGCGAGAAGGCAATCCAAAAACGCGCGAACTGGCGCAGCGGTTGCGGGGCGAGGGCTCAACGTCGCAGGAGTATGTGCGAGCTGTGCTGGCGTATTTTCACAACGAGCCGTTTTCATACACCTTGTCGCCGGAGTACATCGAGAACGATCCGATCGACGGTTTTCTGTTTGATACGCGCGCCGGTTTTTGTGAGCACTACGCGGCGGCGTTTGTGGTATTGATGCGGGCGGCGGGAGTGCCGGCGCGGGTGGTGACTGGCTATCAGGGCGGCGAAATCAACCCGCAGGGCGGCTACATGATCGTTCGCCAGTCGGATGCCCACGCCTGGGCGGAAGTGTTGATTGACGACGAATGGCGCCGCATCGATCCGACGGCGGCCGTAGCGCCGGATCGGATTGAATACGGTTTGGGGCGGGCGCTTCCCGACGATGCGCGGGTACCGGCGTTTGCGCGGTTTGATACCGGTTGGTTCAAGGTATTGGCGCTCAACTGGGATGCGCTCAAATATGCGTGGACGCGCCATGTGCTTGAATACGATTACAGACGGCAACGGGAATTGTGGCGCGACTGGAATCTTGGTGACGCACTGTGGAAAGTGGTGGCGGCGCTGGCCGGTTCGGCGATCGTCTGGATCGGTTTGCTGGCGCTGTTTCTGGCATGGCGAACGCGTCGGAGCGAGCCGGCGCAGGTGTTATGGCGAGCGTTGTGCTCACGGCTGGCACGCGCGGGTTTACCGCGCGAAGCGGACGAAGGGCCCTTGAATTATCTGACGCGGGCGGGTGACCGTTGGCCGACATGGCGAACGACGCTGATGCGAATGGCGCAGGCGTATGTGGTGTTGCGCTACGCGGCGCCGACGGCGCGTCAACACCGACAAGCATTGCGATACTTGCGGCAAGGGCTTAAAGCATTGCCGACGGCGGCGCGGTTGCGGGGGTTGTAGCAGGGATGGGGCGAAGAGGAATCCCGACTTCAGGCGTTATCGGAATCAAAAACGTCGGGATTATGCTACGCTTCATCTCGGCTTGCGTTACTTTGCGCGCAGGGTGCGAGTAGCCGATGCGGGACTGTGCAGAGACTTCTTGAAGTAAACCGGTTAATTCAAGCGTATGCATCGAGGTGTTCCACATGAGAAGAGAATTCTATTTTCAAGACGATCGTTCCAATAAGTACTGGACCATCGAACTTCAGGGCCTGGAGCTCGTCACGACAAACGGGCGTGTTGGCGCGCAGCCGAGAGAAACCAGAAAGGTTTTTGCCAGTGAGCCCGAAGCGCAAAAAGAGTTTGAGAAACTGATTGCCTCAAAGATAAGAAGTGGGTATTTGGAGGGAACGGCTCCTCCTTATGAAAGTCCCGAATGGTCGAACATGACGATGTCGGAAGATGTTTTCTGGCGCCTCATCGCTCTCTTCAATTGGAAGAAAACGGGAGATGATGATGCGGTTATTGAACCTGCGATCAAGGCGCTCGCCCAAATGAGCGAAGAGGGCATTCAAGAATTCGAAGACCTGTTGGCTGAGAAGCTGTATGCGCTGGATACCGAAGCCCATGCGAAAGAGATCGGCGACAACGCATTCCTCCCCGGCAAGTATTTCTCGCCGGATTGGTTTCTTTATGTGCGATGTTGTGTCGTTGCGAACGGACGAGAATTCTATGAAAAAGTCTTGGCGCAACCCGCCAAGATGCCGAAGGATATGGAGTTTGAAGCAATTCTGTATTTGGCGTCGTCGGCTTTCGAGCGCAAAACCGGACGAGGATTTGATCGCTCTTCACCGGTCAGCTATGAGACGTTTAGCAATGCCGCCGGTTGGCCAGAAACCGGAGAGAGATAACTTTGTGCGCAAGCGGACAACCGCTGGTTGCTTTTACCTTGAGTGTTAATGTGCCTTAAAGGGAACGAGATGGCAACGCAAAGGCGGGGCGTTAAACATCAAAACAGAAGTTTCGCATTTGAAGCAAAATGCGTAGTGATGGCTCATCCCGATGGTGTGTGCCATTTGGTCGGGTTTGCAGACCACGAATTCAACACCAAGACCTATCTCATGCTTCAACGCGGCTTCGAGTTCGATGAACAGGACGTTGAGTTGGGCATGGGTACTTACCATATCGAGTGGTGCGGCCAGGAAAACTCAGGTTACGGCGGCATCTCGCAGTTCTTGCTCGAGCGGAACTGTGCAGACATTACTTTTACTTCGGGCACGGCAGAGGCGCTGGGCGGCATGGAGCGCCTCACCATCTCTTTTCAATTAATGTCTCCCGAGCACTCGGCGTTACGGGAGGCGCTTGAGTTCATCTTCGAGGGTAGCGGCTGCCTGTCCGTAGCTGACGCCTGGTGTCTCACTTAATTGAGACGCCAGAATGCAGGTTAATGAGGCAAAAACAGGTTCTCATAACGCATCAAGAATCGTCGGGATTATGTTACGCTTTATTCCGGGATGAACTGATCGTCAGAGTTCGCAAGCCCCCCTCGCCTGCGCGGGCGGGGTGATTGAAACGATAGGCGCCATCACAGCACACACATCACGGAGAATTCGCTATGGAAATTCCAGGTCTCGGCAAGGTCACGCGGGATAAGAGGTTTGGCTGGTACTACAGCGAGCCTGTTGCGGTGCCGATGCTGGGCGGCGCGCAATGCCGGATCGTCCTCGAAGGCTACTACAGGGACGAACGCAAAGAGGACTTCCACACCGCAATCACGAATTTCCTCACCGGCAGCCCGGCTGTTCTGCGCGAAGCCGATGAACCACTCTTCCGCTATTACAAGGACTTCGAGGAGTACTGGTTGGAAGATGGCAATCCGCCGATCAAATCGGCGGAAGAACTTTGGCGGCACGTCCAGTTTGGTGATGAACCGATGGTCACGCGAAGGCATCGCGGCGATAAAGGGGTGTACGTCACGATTGAGTGCGGCTGCGACTGGGAGGAAGAGCATGGCTTGCAGCTTGTGCTGAAAAACGGATTAAAGGTAAACAAGTTGGGTGGGTACGACAGTCATCTGACGAATTCCGATGCATCTGGCGACAAAAGCCTTGAAAACGTCATTTACCGATCTTTTTGAACCGAAACCGGTTCAGTGGGGATTCCGAGGCGATCCGTATTTGTGGGAGGAGATGGCTTCTGTGCTGGCAGATACGCCCCTTCCGCCAACTGAGGCGCTTTTCAACGGGTTGCTTGAGGAAACTTTCGCTCGACTGGTCGGCAGGCCGCTGAATTCGCAGGCTTCCTATGTGTTTGTGGAGCGCTACAGTCATGGAGGCATGTCGTCCGGTAAGGTCAGTTTTGCCTTCTGGCGAGAGACTGGCGTTCCTCTTTTGCGGCGGCGCTATGTTCATTTGCTCAAGCCGGGATAGCTTTACGATTTGGTTTGATTCAGGTGTTAGAGCGGTTGCCTCGGCGTCGAAATACGCGGTTGTCTTTATCGGCCACCTTAATAAAAGCGCAAACCCATAGTCATCAAATTTGATCTACGTCAAGGCTATTCAAAAAAAGCATGAGTCATGCGTTTAAAGCATTATTATAAGCGACGTTGTCTCTCGCAATGTCAGAACAATATTCTGCTTTGGCGTCAAGTGCTCACTTTGGTGTTGGCGTCTTATGGAGCGGCATAGTGAAGCACGACACATCATGCGCGGTATACCAAGCGCGTGGTCAGTGAGGGCCTTCTTTTCGGACGGGCGGATGTGGCGGTTTAACATTGGTCTGTGTTGCAGTTTCGTTTTTATTTTTTAATGCAGGAGTGCGCAAAATGCCTCAAGGTGTAAATGATTTTTTGTCGTATATAAAGAAGAGGGATCCCAGCCAGGCCATGTTCCATCAGGCTGTCACCGAGGTTATGCTAAGCCTGTGGCCGTTTATCCAGAAGCACCCGCAGTATCGCGATAATGCGTTACTGGAACGTATTGTCGAACCGGAGCGTACGATCGTTTTCCGGGTGCCGTGGATCGACGATCACGGGAATTTTCACGTCAACCGCGGTTTCCGGGTGCAGATGAGCAGCGCTTTAGGGCCCTATAAGGGAGGTTTGCGTTTTCATCCGTCGGTGACGATGGGAATGCTGAAGTTCCTTGCTTTCGAGCAGGTTTTTAAAAATGCACTGACGACGTTGCCGATGGGCGGCGGCAAAGGCGGTTCGGACTTTGATCCGAAGGGTAAGAGCGACAACGAAGTTATGCGTTTCTGTCAGTCGTTCATGAGCGAGCTTTTCCGCCACATCGGCGCTGATCTCGATGTGCCGGCGGGGGATATTGGTGTCGGCGGCCGCGAGGTTGGCTATATGTTCGGCCAGTATAAAAAGCTGGCAAATACGTTTACCGGCGTGTTGACCGGTAAAGGCATTTCTTTTGGCGGCAGTTTGATTCGGCCGGAAGCCACCGGCTATGGCTTGATTTATTTCGTCAACGAAATGTTGGCGACGCGCTCGCAGGGGCTGGAAGGAAAGCGGGTGACGGTTTCCGGTTCCGGCAATGTCGCGCAATATGCGGCGGAAAAATGTCTGGCGGGCGGCGCTGTGGTTGTATCGATGTCTGACTCGGAAGGCACGGCGGAATTTCCGGACGGAATGACTTCTGGCCAACTTGCGGATCTGTTGCACTGGAAGAATGTTGAGCGCGGGCGCTTGCAGGCTTTTGCCGAACAGCACAAGCTCAAGTTCCATAAAGGTAAAACGCCGTGGCATATCGCTTGCGATGTGGCGTTGCCGTGCGCGACGCAGAACGAACTGAACGGTGACGATGCCAAGGTGCTGGTCAAAAACGGTTGTCTGTGTGTGGCCGAAGGCGCAAACATGCCGTCAACACTGGAAGCGGTGCAGGTTTTCCACGATGCGAAGATTTTGTTTGGCCCTGGCAAGGCGGCTAACGCCGGGGGGGTCGCGGTGTCTGGTCTGGAAATGACTCAGAACAGTATGAGGTTGTCGTGGACGCGCGAGGAGGTCGATTCGCGCTTGCGTACAATCATGCACGCGATTCACACGTCGTGCGTGCGTTACGGTACGGCTGCCGACGGCCATATCAATTATGTGGATGGCGCCAATATTGCGGGGTTTGTGAAGGTAGCCGACGCGATGATGGCGCAGGGCGTCGTTTGAGAAAATCGCAAAAGCGTATCTATGTATGCGTTAATGCCCGGGGTTCCCGGGCATTTTTTTAGCGCTTGATCACCATAGGCGCCGCGAACCAGTTGCGCTTCAGTCGGAATGCCGTGGCAGGGTAACTTTGATCAGTGCGCCGCCGTGCGGCGCGCTCAGTAATTCGACGCTGCCGTTATGCAAGCGTGCGATCCGCTCGACGATGGCGAGGCCTAGGCCGGCGCCAAGTTTGCCTTCGGGGGTCGAACGCGCTTCGGAAGCGCGGCGAAACGGTTCTTTGAGGCGCTCGCGCTCCGTTTCGGGGAAGCCGCTGCCGTGATCACTGACTTCGATCCACACATGGCGGGCGTCGAAGCTCGTGGCGATTTCGATGGGGGGTTTGCCGTGGGCAATGGCATTGTTGATCAAGTTGTTGATCAGCCGTTCAAACGCCGTGGTTCGCAGCGGGATATCGGGAAGTTTCGGATCAGGCGCGAAGCGCACGTCGTGATGCGAACGTTGATAACGCTCAATGCAAGAAGCGATCAAAACGTTGGCGTTTTGCAGGTGCGCCGGTTTTCCGTCGTCGCCGCGCGCGAAATCGAGGAATTGGTCGATGATGCGGTCGATCGCTTCAATATCGTCGATCATCAAATCGCGTTCCCGCGGGTCTTCCTGGCTCATTTCGACGCTCAGGCGAAGGCGGGCCAGCGGTGTACGTAAGTCATGGGAAACGCCGGCAAGCAATAGCGCCCGATCGTGTTCGACCTGTTGCAGGCTGGCAATCATGGCGTTGAAACCGCGATTGAGCGCCGCCATTTCAGAGGGGCCAGCGTCGGGCAACTGCGGCGGCGTTTCACCGCGACCAACCAGATCGACGGCTTCGGCGAGCCGGGTGAGCGGTTGCGACAGATAACGGGCGAAGGCGAGGGCGGCGAGAACCAGCATGGCGACGATGACCAGCGCCAGGAAGAAGGCGCGCGACGGTGCGTCCTGTGCGAGCGGGCGCTCGGGCAGAATAAAACCGGCCCAGTAGTAAGTGTTATGCGCTGAGAAACGCACCCACAACAATTGTCGTTCAGGCTGCAACCGGATTTGAGTATCCGAGCCAAGCGTTTTTTGTAGATATTTTTCGAGATCGAGAAAAGCGCCTGACGGCGGCTGCCCGGTTTGTCGCTGTCGTATCGCCGGCTGGTTCGAACGGAACGGGAAGGAGCCGGGAGAAGCATCCTGATCAAGCGATGGAATCTCCGGTTCGCCCTGAAGTGGTATATCGAACGGAACCGTGGTCGGCGTCTGGCTGGTGATCCGGCGACGGCGCTCTTCAAACAGGCGGGCGTTATATTGATGGCCGAAGCGGCGCAGGATATCGGCGCGCTCGGTTGGAATGCTTGACTCGAGCGCAGCGCGCAATGCTTGTAACTGTACTGCCTTGGTATGTCCGAATTGGTAGATCAGCAGATTTTCGCGGTCGTACTGGAATAACAAGCCCATCATGATCAGCACCAAAGCGATCAGCGCGACCAGAAAAGACAGAAGCCGGCCAAACAACGAGGCCGGCCAGAATTTGATCAAGGTATTCAGGCGTCGCCGCTTTCTTTATATGTTGCGCCGTTATCGGGCTTGCTGTCTTCGGGAACATAAATGTATCCGAAGCCGCGCACGGTTTGAATATAGCGCGGGTTGATCGGGTCGGTTTCGACAAGTTTGCGCAATCGCGAGATTTGCATGTCGATGGCGCGGTCGAAGGTCTCGTGATCTTTGCCGCGCGCCAGCAGCGACAAGCGCTCGCGAGTGAACGGCTGGCGCGGATGCTGTCCCATGACCTTGAGCAACGAAAATTCAGCAGTACTCAGGTGGATGATTTCGTCGTCTTTGCTTAATGTGCGCGCTGCCAAATCGAGCGTAAACGGGCCGAACGGAATCGAGCCTTCCTCTGTCGGCGCGCCGGCCAACTCGTGTTTCGGCGCGCGGCGCAGCACGGCATGAATGCGCGCCAGCAATTCGCGTGGGTTGAACGGCTTGCCGAGATAATCATCGGCGCCCATTTCAAGGCCGATGATGCGATCGACTTCCTCACGGCGCGCCGTCAGCATGATGATCGGAATCGAGTCGGAGTTGTGCGCACTACGCAGCTTACGACAGATCGACAGGCCATCTTCGCCCGGCAACATCAGATCAAGCACGATCAGATGCGGCGGAAAACGCTGCAATGTTTTCTCAAGTTGCGTACTATCGGGCAAGGTAATCGTTTCCAAGCCGTTTTCTGTGAGGTAGCGCTGCAGGAGATCGCGTAGGCGCGGATCATCGTCAATCACTAAAATGCGGTAATGGCGGTCTGGAGTATTCATGATGAAGTCAATCGCGGACGGATATGCTTTAGTGTAACAACTAATTGGCCTTTTGGCATAGGGCGAAGTAACAAAGTAACAACAGACAATTCCTATTTTGGCATAAATGGTTTCGAATTAACGCGCCAGAGGTCGCCTTTTCAAGAGAGATAGCCACTAAAGGGCGCTGAAGGCAGCACACAATACCAAAAGCATCAAAATAGAGGGCAAAGCCCAGGTAACGGCATGACCGACGCTGCATATCCTTCAAAAGGAGGCGGAGGAATGATAATCTCTCTCTTTATAGCGAATGGCGTAAACCTTCACGTTGGCTTCGTCTTGCTGCATTATCTGTACGGTTCGTTGTTCATGCTCCGGTTGTCTCGTCTGAAAATGGACGCAGTTCGCTACTGTGCCGCCTTGCCCGAGGGGGTCGGCGGGAGGAAGGCCAGCCAGTGAGAGGCAATGGGGGTAAAACCCGTTTTTTGACTATGATCATTCGTTCGTTGCTCGATACCGATCTTTACAAGTTCACGATGATGCAGGTGGTGTTGCATCATTTCCCTGCCGCCCAAGTTGAGTACCGTTTTAAGTGCCGTAACGAAGACGTTGATCTGGCGCCAGTAGCGGCTGAAATCACCGAACAGGTCAAAGCGTTGTGTGAGCTTCGCTTCACGCCAGAGGAGTTGGCGTATCTGCGTGGCCTGCGCTTCATCAAGAGCGACTTCGTTGATCTGCTGGGACTGTTCAAGCTCGATGAGCGCTTCATCCGGATATCGAGCGGGCCAGCACATGAAAGCGGCCTGGATATCACGATCAGGGGGCCATGGCTGCATACGATTCTCTTCGAGGTTCCGGTGCTGGCGATTATTTCGGAGGCGTATTATCGGCACACTGTGCCGTTGCCCGATTTCAGCACGGGGCGAGCGCGACTGACAGCCAAAATCAAGCAGTTTGAAGCGGCTGAAGAAGGGTTTCACTTTGCCGATTACGGCACGCGTCGGCGTTTTTCCTATGTTTGGCAAGAGGAAGTGCTGCGGACGCTACAGCAGACGCTTCCTGACAAATTCGTCGGCACCAGTAATGTTTATCTCGCGCGACAGTTGGGGTTGACGCCCTTGGGAACGATGTCACACGAGTATTTGCAGGCGTGCCAAGCGGTCGGGCCGCGGCTGCGCGATTCGCAATCCTATGCGCTCAACACCTGGGCGCGCGAATACCGCGGCGACCTGGGAATCGCGTTGTCCGACGTTTATGGGATGGATGCGTTCTTGCGCGATTTCGATTTGTTTTTCTGCAAGCTGTTCGACGGCGTTCGCCAGGATTCGGGCGATCCGTTCGAGTGGGGCGACAAGCTGATCGCGCATTATCAGAAAATGCGCATCGACCCGCGTCAGAAAACGATGGTGTTTTCTGATTCGCTGACACCCGAACTGGCGATTCGCTTGTTCCGCTATTTCAGACACCGTATGGGCATCTCGTTCGGGATCGGCACCAATCTGACCAACGACCTCGGCTATCTGGCGTTGCAGAATGTGATCAAGATGACGCGCTGCAACGGGCAGTCGGTAGCGAAGATCAGCGATTCCCCGGCAAAGGCGATGGACCACGATCCGAAGTACGTCAATTATCTTCGCGAAGTGTTCCAGGCGCCGGAAGAGGCTTCTGCCTTATCAAAAGAGGAATTTCGTTCATGAATGATACTCGAACGCTGACGCCGGCGCCGGCCAGACCAGTCAAAGACCGTCGCTTGCGGCTCAACGACATTCTGAAGCTGATGGTGGCCGACGGGCTGATCAAGATGGATGACGCGAGGAAACTCGCCAAAACCAAAGCGATGCGATTCGGCGAGCCGCTGGAGCGCATTGCGATGCAGCAATGGAAATCGTTGCAACCGCCGCATCGGGAGTTAACCGTCGATGCGCTGGTCGAGTGGCTGGCAGGCAAGCTGGGCGTTCCTTATTTTCACATCGACCCGCTGAAGATTGATATGTTTGCGGTGACGCAGACGATGTCCAACGCCTACGCCGAGCGCTATCGGATACTGCCCGTGATGATTACCCCCGCCAAGCTGGTGGTGGCGACCGGCGAGCCGTTCGTGCAGGACTGGGTTGACGAGTTGGGTCAGATACTGAAGCGCGAAATAGAGATCGTCTTTGCCAACCCGGCGGATGTCCGTCGCTACATCAGCGAGTTTTTTAACCTGGCGCGCTCGATGAAGCAGGCGCAGGAACACACCAAAGGCACAGTCGCGCTGGCCGGAAATTTTGAGCAACTGGTCGAGCTCGGCAATACCGGTCATCTCGACGCTAACGACCGCCACATCGTTACCATCGTTGATTGGTTGTGGCAGTACGCATTTGAACAGCGCGCGTCCGATATCCACATCGAGCCGCGGCGCGATGTCGGCATCGTTCGCTTTCGGATCGACGGCGTGCTGCATTCGGTTTATAACCTGCCGATCCCGGTATTGGCTGCCGCGACATCGCGGATCAAACTGCTGGCGCGGATGGAGATCGTCGAGAAGCGGCGACCGCAGGATGGCCGGATCAAGACTTCAGCGGGCGGCAAGGAAATCGACTTGCGTATTTCGACGATGCCGACTGCGTTCGGTGAAAAAATTGTGATGCGGATTTTCACGCCGGAAGTGCTGGTGCGCAGTTTTTCTGACTTGGGCTTTTCCGAAGAAGACCGCGAGTATTGGGACAAATTCATCGCCGCGCCCAACGGCATTATTCTTGTAACCGGTCCGACCGGTTCCGGTAAAACGACCACGTTGTATTCGACGCTGCGCTTGCTGGCGAAACCCGAAGTCAACGTCTGCACCATCGAAGACCCGATTGAAATGATTGAACCGCTGATCAACCAGATGCAAGTACATCAGGCAATCGGCGTCGATTTCGCTTCCGGCGTGCGCACTTTATTGCGGCAAGACCCGGACATTATCATGGTCGGCGAAATTCGCGATAAAGAAACCGCCGATATGGCTGTGCAGGCGGCGCTGACCGGACACCTGGTGCTGTCAACACTGCATACCAACGATGCGCCAAGCGCGCTGACGCGTTTGCTTGATCTTGGCGTGCCCGGTTATCTGATCAATTCCACGTTGCTCGGCGTGATGGCGCAGCGCCTGATTCGCACGCTGTGCCCGAAGTGCAAAGCTGCCGACGGCGAGGTTGACGATTCGTCCTGGGACGCGCTGACCCATGGCTTCAATCTGGAGCGGCCTAAGCACGTTCATCGGGCAGTTGGTTGCCTCGATTGCCGGATGACCGGATATATGGGGCGGATCGGTTTGTATGAAATCATGGAAATGAGCGCTGGTACGCGGCGGTTGACACAAGCGCATTCCGACGACGCGACGTTGCGCGAACAAGCGTATAAGGACGGTATGCGACCGTTGCGCTTGTCCGGTGCGTTGAAAGTGCTGGAAGGCGTTACGACGGCCGAGGAAGTGCTGAAAGCGGTACCGACGGATTAAATCAACTGCAAAGAGCGCATTGTCGGTCGCTGTAGTGAGCGCAGCGAGTTGCAACGGGTTGACTTCAGCGCTGGAGTTATGCTCCAGCGCCATCCCCGCCGTACTTCTTTTATGAAAAGGCGTAAAAATGGAAGGGTACAAGCTTACTATTAGAATTGCCGGCAATACGGCTGCGCCATCATTGGCTGCAATAAGAAAAAAAGGATATTCTGTACGCTCTTCGGCTACCTTGACAGAGGGCGATATCGGTAATTGCCTTTATCAATACGACGCGATAAGAGATGGCCGCTTCTTTAGTGCAACAAGTCCGGAAGAGCTTCTTGGGCTTATCGCTATGTGGGAAACCCGGGGCGATGATTGGCGCGGGACGGAAGAGGATTTTGCTTTTCGGGATGAGGTGTTTCGTAAGATGATGGTTTATAATCAAGAAGGAAATATAATTCAGCCCGATATGTCTTGGCCGAGCCCATAACGCACTACGCCATGTCCTCCATTTTTCAAGCATGTTAACCGTAGATGCTGGAATGAGATTACAGGAGTTGTGCGGAGATGCCGGGGTTTCGTTTCGCTCCATCTCCTACTGTACTGTTGTGCTATCCGCAAAAGAATACGAATCAATTAAAATTTTTTGTTGACGGCTCAGTGTTGCTATCCCAAAAAAATCAAGGTCATGGCCCGTAGTGGCCCGCGGTGAGGTGAGAGAAGGAGCTACGACTGCAAGAGTACGAGGCTGAGATACAGGCGCACATGACAAGAGAGCGGCACCCGCTTCTTTACGGTTAATCTGGTCAGGCGCCTCGGTCAAACGCTCCGGCGTTAGTTGATCTCTGATTTCCCTTTCGCTCAAAACGCAAAAAGCGCCCACAGGGCGCTTTTTGAAGGCAAGGTAACTGGGGAAAACAGGCTTACGCCGTTGCCATTCCCTTGATCGCTTGCGACAGGCGCGACTTGGTGCGCGACGCCAGATTTTTATGCACCACTTTCTTGTCGGCTATGCGGTCGATGATTGCTTGCGATTCCTGATATTGCTTCGTTGCTGCCGCTTTGTCTCCGGCGGCAACGGCCTTCTTAACTTTTTTCACTGCCGTACGCAATGCCGATTTCAGGCTGGCATTGTGTTGGTGGGTGGCTTCCGCCTGCCGGGCACGTTTGCGAGCTTGCGCCGTATTTGCCATGAGTCGTTTTCCTGTAACTGATGAGGTGAAAATTTTCGATAACTTCTAATGATACACAAAAAATCATAATCAGGCAATCTTTTGGCCTGCGACGGGGTGGTGGACGAGGCGCTGGAAAAAATGCCCTGATGCGTTCGATTTTCGTACTGTCGTAGGATTATGAAACGCCTGCGGCCTGGTGTTGCGACACGTTTTATGCGAAATAACTTTTTAAAAATAGGCAAAAACCAGCCCCATAGCGGCTTTCCGGGTAGATGGAGGCCGTTGGCACGGACCTTGCGTCATCGTTTGTGAGGGCATGACCCCGGCACATCGGTGGCCTGTCGGCTCGCCGGTATCTCACATAACGAACCCGTAGGAGACTTCTCGTGCAAGCGACACAATCAAAAGTTCAGGTGCTCGGCATTGATGCTGGCGGCACCATGACCGATACCTTTTTTGTCCGTGGCGATGGGCGTTTGATGGTTGCCGGCGGGCAGGAGTCGATGACCAACGCGCCTTATCTGCTGCCGAAAGCGCGCGGCGGCTATCGTCTTGGGCACAGTCAGATTCTTGACCACATGCTTCTCGACGGTCTTGAAGATGCCTATTCTCTCGAAACGTGCGGTCGTTCAATGGGGACGTTTGCTGAAGAATGCGCTGAAAAGTATCAATTCAGACGTAAGGAACAGGACGATTTCGCCATCGTTTCGTTGATGCGCGCGCAGAAAGCCACCGTTGACGGCTCCTTCGCGTGGGAGATGGTACCCGTCCCCGTCGCTGATAAAAAAAGCGATGTTGCGATCGACAAAGACGAGCAGCCGGGCAAAGCCAGTCCCGATAAAATCCCACTGCTGAAGCCAGCGTTCAAAAAAGACGGCACGATTACCGCCGCCAATGCCTCCTCAATCTCCGATGGTGCGGCGGCACTGGTGCTGATGCGCGCTTCCGAAGCGCAGAAGCGCGGCCTGACGGCGTTGTGTCGTATCGTCGGTCATACCTCCTTCGCGCATGAGCCGCGCTGGTTTACCACGGCGCCGATGGGCGCAATACAGAAGCTGCTACGGCAAATCAACTGGAGCGTTGGCGATGTTGACCTGTGGGAAATCAACGAGGCGTTTGCTGTCGTGACGATGGCCACCATGCGCGACCTCAAACTGGATCACAGCAAAGTCAACATCCATGGCGGTGCCTGTGCTCTTGGGCATCCAATCGGCGCCTCCGGCGCCCGCATCGTCGTCACCCTGCTCGGCGCGCTGAAAAAATATGGCAAGAAGCGCGGCATCGCTTCGTTGTGCATTGGCGGTGGCGAAGCAACCGCGATAGCGGTTGAGATGTTGTAGGCGACAGGGGAGCCATAAAGCGCAGCCGAATCTCGCGGTGGATAAGGCGTAGACGGCTGCCTTACGCTTGCTTTCAGAAGCAGGCAGCCGAGCGACCAATCCTGAAAAAAAATGATATAGCACATAAAAGCGCGATAAGACGCCACGAAAGAGCGACGGCGCGTTATCCTTGCAGCAATGGATGATTAAGGGATGCCAATTGAATTTACTTAAAGCGATGACGACGATCAGCGCGATGACGTTTTTGTCGCGCGTGACCGGCCTTGTGCGCGAAACGTTGAAGGCGGTGCTGTTCGGCGCTGGGGCGCAGGTGGACGCGTTCGAGGCGGCCTTCCGCTTGCCCAATCTGTTGCGGCGGTTGTTCGCCGAGGGGGCGTTCAGTCAGGCGTTCGTGCCGGTGCTGGCGGAGTACCAGCGACAGCGCGGGCTTGAGGCGACGCAGCAACTGGTGAGCAAAACAAGCGGTTTGCTGATGCTGGCGCTGCTCGCGGTTTCGGTGATCGGCGTGGTGGCGGCGCCTTGGTTGGTTTACATGCTGGCCGGTGGTTTCGCCAAAACGCCGGGGAAGGTTGAATTGACCGCGGCGATGATTCGCATCGTGTTCCCTTATATTTTCTTCGTGTCGCTGGTGTCGCTGGCCGGCGCGGTTTTGAATGTTTATCGCCGCTTTGCGATTCCGGCGGTTACGCCAGTGTTGCTCAATTTGTCGATGATCGGCGCAGCCATTTTTCTGTCGCCTTATTTCGATCCGCCGGTGTTGGCGTTGGCTTGGGGGGTGGCGCTCGGCGGGTTTACGCAGTTGGCGCTGCAACTTTATCCGCTGTTCAAGCTCGGAATGTTGGCGCGCCCCAATCTTGATTTCAAAGACGAGGGTGTGCGCCGTATTCTGAAGATGATGGGGCCGGCGATTCTTGGCGTTTCGGCGGCGCAGATTTCGATTCTGATCAATACGCAGCTAGCGGCCTGGCTGGGCGACGGGCGTATTTCGTGGATCACTTACGCCGACCGCTTGATGGAATTCCCCAGCGCGTTGCTCGGTGTAGCGCTGGGGACGGTATTGCTGCCATCGCTAGCGCGTCATCACAGTGACGCCGATCCGCAGCGTTATTCGGAATTGCTCGATTGGGGGTTGCGGCTGGCGTTACTGCTGGCGCTACCGGCTGCGTTGGCGTTGTGCCTACTGGCGGCGCCGTTGATCTCGACACTGTATCAGTACGGTCGGTTTTCGATCCAGGATGTGTGGCAGACGCGGGCGGCGTTGCTGGGTTATAGTATCGGTTTGCCGGCGCTGATTCTGATCAAAATTCTGGCCCCCGGTTTTTATGCGCGACAGGATATGAAAACGCCGGTGCGTATTGCGATCGGCTCCATCGTCGTGACGCAAATCGTCGCCATTTCTCTGATGTTCCGTATTGGTCACGCCGGATTGACACTGGCGACCAGCATCGGCGCTTTTTGCAACGCCAGCCTTTTGTTTTATATGCTGCGTAAAAAAGGCGCTTACGCGCCACGTAGCGGCTGGTGGGTGTTCCTCGGCAAGATCGCGGCGGCGCTCGTGGTTTTTGGCGTGACATTGTATTTTCTGGCGGGTGGTGTGGAGCTGTGGCTGTACGCAACACTTTGGCAGAAAGTCACGCGCTTGTTGGTGGTGATGGCTGGAGGAGGCGCGGTGTATTTCGCGGCACTGTGGGGCTTGGGTTTCCGGCTGAGGGATTTCAACCGGCGGGAAGAGGAAACAACAGGCTGACAAAAAAGAACAAAGACGCAGTTTTCCGGTCGAAGGTTCGCGAACATTCCTTAATAAGAATAGGCTTTGCGATGACGTACGTGGGGGTATCTACCACGAAGATCTATTCGTGGCAAAAATTTCTCGAAAGAGCGGATATTTCTCCCAAGAAAAAGCCCGCCGAAGCGGGCCTGGATTCCAAACTTTTGAGTCGGAGACTCAATACTTTCTGAACAGGAAAACGATCAAGAAGCTGCTTGAATATTCGATGCTTGTTTGCCTTTCGGCCCTTGCGTGACTTCAAAGCTGACGCGCTGACCTTCTTTGAGCGTCTTGAAGCCTTGCATGGTAATAGCCGAAAAGTGTGCAAAAAGGTCTTCCCCGCCATCATCAGGAGTGATGAAGCCGAAGCCTTTTGCATCGTTGAACCATTTAACGGTCCCGGTTGCCATAAAACTATCCTCTTAAAATTACGAACAGGTGTTTGGTCAGGACTTCCAGCAGACGGGTACTACGACGGCGTACGAAACGGTACAACGGCAACAGCACACAGAAACAGCGGAATCACATCCAAACAGTTCCGTTTTACGCACAAAAGAACGGGGGGTCAAGAAGGCTATTCACCGGGAATGGTTAAATTATAGAATCTGTTGCAATTGTAAAACAAACTAACGCCGTAATAGCGGTAGCCTGACCTTATTACCGCATCCGGAGGGTGCCAGGCGGCATTTTTTAGGGTATGTTAGCCATCAGACGAAGCAATCGTAGCCATATGTCATTAAAATACCAGCATTCCCCTGAGCTTACTTCTGAAGAGGCGGTTAAAGAGCCGTCTTTGTACCAGGTTGTTTTGCTCAATGACGATTTTACGCCGCAAGATTTTGTGGTGGATTTGTTGCGGCAGGTGTTTTCGATGCCCTTGCCGCAAGCGATGGCTGTGATGCTGCAGGTGCACCACCGCGGTTCTGGCGTGTGTGGTATCTATACACGCGAAATCGCCCGGATTAAAGTCGATCAGGTGCAATCGCTGGCGCAGCAGCACGAGCACCCGTTACGTTGCGTGATGCAAGAAATAGAGTGAAATTTGTCTGGATTGAATCGAGCAATCGTAGTATCTTGAAAGAGTGAGGCTCTCTACCCCGGCTGAGGTGACATCATGATCGCCCAAGAACTGGAAATTTCGCTGCATATGGCGCTGGTCGATGCGCGGCAGAAGCGCTACGAATTTGTGACGGCGGAACATTTGTTGCTAGCGCTGCTCGATAATCCGTCGGCGTCGGCGGCGTTGCGCGCCTGTCGGATCGATGTTGAGGAAATCCGGGAAGAGTTGGCCGCGTTCGTTGAAGCCCACACGCCGCGATTTCGGGAAAACGCCGATATTGAAACGCAACCGGCGCCGAGCTTCCAGCGGGTGTTGCAACGGGCGGTGTTGCAGGTGCAATCGTCCGGCCAAAAGGAAGTGACTGGTGCGCATGTCTTGGTGGCGCTGTTCGGTGAAAAAGATACGCATGCGCTGCATTTTCTGAAAAAGCGCGGATTAACGCGCTTCGACCTTACTAACTATGTGGCGCACGGCCTGAAAGGCGAACCGGAACTAGCGCGTGGAAGCAACAGCGACAACGAACAGGCGGCGGGGAACGACTCTGCTTTGTCGTCCTATACAACCGACCTGACGCAGCGCGCCAAAGAAGGCAAACTCGATCCTTTGATCGGTCGCGAACATGAGCTGGATCGCGTGGTGCAAGTTTTGTGCCGTCGTCACAAAAGCAACCCTTTGTTGGTGGGAGAAGCTGGTGTCGGCAAAACGGCGATTGCCGAAGGGCTGGCGACGCGCATCATCGAAGGGCGGGTGCCGGAATTGCTGAAGCGAAGCAGGGTTTATGCACTCGATATGGCGTCGTTGCTGGCGGGAACCAAGTACCGTGGCGACTTTGAGCAACGGCTGAAAGACGTGTTGCGCGAGTTGAAAACGCAGTCGAAAGCGGTGCTGTTGATCGACGAGATTCATACCTTGATCGGCGCCGGTTCAACATCGGGCAGCACGATGGATGCGTCCAACTTGTTGAAACCGGTGTTGTCAGCCGGTGAATTGCGCTGCATCGGCGCGACGACGTATAACGAATACCGGCAGATTTTCGAGAAGGATCGTGCGCTGTCGCGGCGCTTTCAAAAAATCGACGTGCCGGAGCCATCGATTGCTGAAACCGTGGTGATTCTCAAGGGGCTCAAATCGCGTTTTGAGGAACATCACGAACTCCGTTATACCAACGCGGCGATAAGCGGTGCGGCGGAGTTGTCGGCACGTTACATCAACGACCGCTTTCTTCCTGACAAAGCGATTGATGTGATTGATGAAGCGGGCGCCGCGCAGAAAATGTTGCCCAAAAGCCGCCGAAAAAAACAAATCGGTCGCGCGGAAATTGAGGAGGTCATCGCCAAAATCGCGCGGATCCCGTCGCGCGCTATTTCGACCGATGATCGACAAGCTCTGAAATATCTTGACCGCGATTTGAAAAACATTGTATTTGGTCAGGATGCAGCAATCGATGCGTTGACGGCGGCGATCAGAATGTCGCGTTCGGGCTTAGGTAATGCTCGCAAACCGATCGGCAACTTCCTTTTTTCAGGACCGACCGGCGTCGGCAAAACCGAAGTGGCGCGGCAATTGGCGTACTGCCTCGGCGTGGAACTGATCCGTTTCGATATGTCCGAATACATGGAGCGACACGCCGTTTCGCGGCTGATCGGCGCCCCGCCTGGTTACGTTGGTTTCGATCAGGGCGGGCAGTTGACTGAAGCGATTGTCAAAGCGCCGCACAGCGTGCTGTTGCTCGACGAAATCGAAAAAGCGCATCCGGACATCTTCAACGTGTTGTTGCAGGTGATGGATAACGGTACGTTGACCGATAACAACGGTCGTAAAGCTGACTTCAGAAACGTCATCATCGTGATGACGACCAACGCTGGTGCGACGGAACTGGCGCGTACGGCCATCGGCTTTTCGAAAGCGGCACAAACCGGCGATGAAATGGGCGAAATCAAGCGGCTATTCACGCCGGAATTTCGCAATCGGCTCGATGCGATCGTTTCGTTTAAACAACTCGACCGCGAGGTTATTTTGAAAGTGGTTGACAAAATGCTGGTCGAACTTGAAACGCAGTTGTTTGAAAAGAAGGTGGAAGCGACGTTCAGTTCGACGCTGCGGCATTACCTCGCCGACAAAGGCTTCGACCCGCAGATGGGCGCGCGTCCGATGATGCGTTTGATTCAGGACACCGTACGCAAAGCGCTGGCCGAAGAGCTGCTGTTCGGAAAACTGGCCGACGGCGGCAAAGTGCTGGTCGATTACGACGAGAAAGCAGGCGTCAAGCTGGTGATTGAAAAACAGGCCGAACTCGAAGAGGCGGCACCGTAATCAGAGGTCAGGTATCAGAAAAACATAATATCACCTGGAGACGCAGAGTGCGCGGAGAAAAATATTCGTCATTCTGCGATTCCGTTTCGCTTCGTGCAGAATGATGGCTTTTCTTTTGCGCTCTATGCGTTCTTTGCGGTGAATCTGTTTTTGCTGGGATTCGCTTTGCTCATCGCCAGCCTATATATAGACTCGCCCCCACCGTCAACCCTGCTTGTGAACAAAGAAACCCGGTTGCATTACGTGCTGACATCTGATATCTGACCTCTGATCCCTGACTGCCTCACGCACTCAAAGAGCGCGACAGCAGCGGCGCTGGCGACATTGAGCGATTCCATGTTGCCCGGCATCGGGATGGTGACGGCGGTATCGACGAGTTGTGTCAAGGCGTCACTCAGTCCGACACCCTCATTGCCGAACACCAGCGCCAGCGGGCGATGTTGAAGTTGCGAAGACGTGAACACATTTTGCCCGCGAGCGGCGAGGGTACCGACGGTGAGACCGCCGTTGGCGCGAAAGTCGTGCGCCCATTCGCGGGCATCCGCGTCTTCGACAATCTCCAGTAAAAAATGCGCGCCTTGCGCGGCGCGCAGCACCTTTGGCGACCAGGCACTGGCGCAATGTTTTGATAAAACAGCATGGGTCACACCGGCCGCTGCCGCCGTGCGTAGTATTGAGCCGACGTTACCAGGGTCTTGAACGTCTTCGAGCAGGACGCAGAAAGCGCCTGATGTGGTAGTGGGAAAAGGTTGGTCAATGATAGCCAGCATACCGACAGCGGGCGGCAGCGAGGCGATGCTTTTGAACAACGCGTCGGGAACGCATAGCAAGCTGTGTTCATCGAGTTGCAACGCCAGTGTTTTGACGAGCGGCGCGCTGCGCTTTGCTCCCCTCTCCCCTTGCGGGAGAGGGGTTGGGGGAGAGGGGGCATGTAGTGGTCTTCTCCTCTCTTCTGCCCCTTCGGGGCGCCCTCTCCCGCAAGGAGGGGGGGCAGGAAATGTATGCACTTGAAGCGAAACTTCTCTAGCATATGACTCGGTAACGATCAGCGTATCCGGCGAGCCGTGGCGCGCGGCGTACATTTCAATCAGATGTTCGCCTTCGAGCACGCAACGTCGGCTTTTACGCCGTTCGTGCGCGGAGGCAATTAAACGCGCGGCGTCTTTGAGGCGGGGATTGTGCGGTGAGGTGATGGGTTGCATCTCAGAGCTCAGAGGTCAGGTATCAGAAGTCAGGAACCAGAGGTCAGAAATCAGATCATACGCGCCCTCTTCTACTTGCGGGAGAGGGCGTTAAACCCCTGCCGCCTTCGGCAGCGCCTTTGCAAGGTTTTTTCCTCTTCAAAGCGCTTCTGCGCGAGATATTTTTTGCGCTTTAAGCGTTCCTTGCGGTTAATTTGTTTTTCTTGGGTTGCTTCGCTTCGCTCGCAATGACGGCGGCTCTAATTCCTAATTCTTGGCCGCTGATTCTTGATGCGCCTGAAACTGGAAAAAAAGCTCATCTTTTTTAACCATTCCCAGTTCGGCGCGCGCTCGCTCCTCAACGGCCTCCAGCCCGGACTTGAGATCTGCGACTTCGGCAGCGAGCGCATCGTTACGCGCTTTCAGTAACGCGTTGGCGGTTCGCTGTTGGTCGATTTCCTGTTGCAACGCGCGCACCTGTAGCCAGCCGCCTTTGCCCAGCCAGAGGGGATATTGCAGGGCGGCAATCAACAGCAGAAAAATGATGGAAAGAATTTTCATTGCCGATAAAGAACGTGTAGTTCAGGATCGCGGTTACGCGCGCTTGACATTAAAAAATGCTTCACGACCGGCGTAGCGCGCGGCATCACCGAGATCCTCTTCAATCCGCAGCAGTTGGTTGTATTTGGCGATGCGGTCAGAGCGCGACAGCGAGCCGGTTTTGATTTGGCCGGCATTTGAGCCAACGGCGATGTCGGCGATCATGCTGTCTTCGGTTTCGCCTGAACGGTGTGAAACGACGGCAGTGTAACGCGCCCGGTGTGCCATTGAGATGGCCGCAAAGGTTTCGGTCAATGTGCCGATTTGATTGATCTTGATCAGAATCGAATTGGCGACACCCTGCCGAATGCCTTCTTTCAGAATGCGCGTGTTGGTGACGAAAAGATCATCGCCGACCAGTTGCACTTTGCCGCCGAGGCGCTGCGTTAACAATTTCCAGCCTTCCCAGTCGTGCTCGGACATAGCGTCTTCGATACTGAGAATCGGATATTTGTCACACCAACCGGCGAGCAGATCGACCATTTGTACGGCGTTGTAGCGGCGGTCTTCGCCAGCCAGGTGATACACGCCGTCTTTGAAATATTCACTGGCGGCGCAATCGAGCGCGATGCCGATGTCGGCACCCGGCTGATAACCGGCGAGTTCGATGGCTTCGATCAGCAGCGTCAGCGCGGTTTCGTTCGACGGAAGGTTGGGCGCGAAACCGCCTTCGTCGCCGACGGTGGTCGGCATGCCGCGACCGTCGATCAATTTTTTCAGCGCGTGAAACACTTCGGCGCCGTAGCGCAGCGCCTCGCGGAAATTACCGGCCCCGAGCGGCACGATCATGAATTCCTGAAGATCGATTTTGTTGTTGGCGTGTGCGCCACCGTTGATGACGTTCATCATAGGCACCGGTAGCGTCGTTTCGCCGATACCGCCGAGATAACGGTACAACGGCAAGCCGGTTTCTTCCGCTGCTGCTTTGGCGACGGCGCAGGAGACAGCGAGGATAGCATTAGCGCCAAGCCGCGATTTGTTTTCGGTGCCGTCGAGCTCGATCAAGGCGCGATCGATAAACGCCTGCTCGCTGGCGTCAAGCCCGATGATGGCTTCGCAGATTTCGGTGTTGATGTGGTTGACGGCGTTCAACACGCCTTTGCCACCGTAGCGTTGGGTATCGCCGTCGCGCAATTCGACGGCTTCCTTGGTGCCGGTCGAAGCGCCGGATGGCACGGCGGCGCGACCAGAAACGCCGGATTCGAGAACAACGTCGGCTTCAACGGTGGGATTGCCGCGCGAATCGAGAATTTCACGGGCGATGATATCAACAATAGCGCTCATAAGAGAATTCCTGTCCAGGTTTTTTGAATGGTGGCAATATAAAACAACTCACAGTTTGACAAAAGGTGGTTTGGTAAAAGACGGTTCAGTAAAAGAGCTACGGCTTCAATAAAGCGCTTTCGGCGAAAGGTGCGCGTTTGACGATCTCGTCCAGCGCCCTCAGCGTTTCGAGCAGCGCTGCCATTTTTGGAAGCGGCCAGGCATTGGGGCCATCGGACAATGCCTTTTCCGGCGTCGGGTGCGTTTCCATGAACAAACCGGCGACACCGGCGGCAATGGCGGCGCGCGCCAGCACCGGCACAAATTCGCGCTGACCGCCGCTTGATGTTCCCTGCCCTCCCGGTAGTTGCACCGAATGCGTCGCGTCAAAAACAACTGGGCAGTCGGTTTCGCGCATGATCGCCAGACTGCGCATATCGGACACCAGATTGTGATAGCCGAATGAAACGCCGCGCTCACACACCAGAATATTGTCGGCACCACTGGCGGCGCGCGCTTTGGCGACGACTTGTTTCATGTCGTCGGGAGCGAGGAATTGCCCTTTCTTGATGTTGACCGGCAGGCCGGCGCTTGCGACGGCCTGAATGAAATCGGTCTGTCGGCATAGAAAAGCCGGCGTTTGCAACATATCGACGACTTGGGCGACTGTCGAAATCTCGTCAATCGCGTGAACGTCGGTCAGCACCGGCACACCGAGTTGACGTTTGACTTCAGCAAGAATGCGCAAACCTTCGTCGATGCCGGGGCCGCGGAAGCTGGCGTATGAACTGCGGTTCGCCTTGTCGTACGACGATTTGAAAATGAACGGGATGCCGAGTTTTCCGGTTATTTCTTTCAGTTGTCCGGCAACGTCGATTTGCAGCGCCAGTGATTCGATCACACACGGGCCAGCGATCAGAAAAAAGGGGCGATCGAGTCCGACATCAAAACCGCAGAGCTTCATGCGATAGCCTCCGTCTTCCGGCGGCGCGTTTTTTTATAAGCCAGTGCGGCACGGGCGAACGACAAAAACAGCGGGTGGCCGCGCTGCGGGTTGGAAGTGAATTCGGGGTGGAACTGACAGGCGAAGAACCACGGATGGCGCGGCAACTCGATCACTTCACACAAGCCGCCGCCAACGCGATCACTGGCGGCGCGGGCGCTGACGACGATGCCCGCTTGCTCGATGCGCGGCAGATAATGGTTGTTGACTTCATAACGATGACGGTGACGCTCGACGATGGTTTCGCCGTAGATCGTACGCGCCAGCGTGTCGGGCTGGGTGCGGCAGGTTTGCGCGCCCAGCCGCATGGTGCCGCCGAGGTCGGATTCGGACGAACGGTGTTCAATCTTGCCGTCGCGGTTCTGCCATTCGGTAATCAGCGCCACGACCGGATTGGGCGTATCGGCGTCGAACTCGGTGCTGTTGGCGTCGGCAATACCGGCTTTGTGGCGGGCGAATTCGATCAGCGCCAACTGCATGCCGAGGCAAATGCCGAGATAAGGAATGTTGTTTTCGCGCGCGTAGCGAATCGCGGCGATCTTGCCTTCGACCCCGCGTTTGCCGAAGCCGCCCGGCACCAGCACCGCATCGGCTTTTTCGAGCGGTGATATATCTCCGCCAGTTTCAAATTCTTCGGAATCAAAATATTCGATATTGACTTTGGTACGTGTGTGAATGCCGGCGTGGATCAGGGCCTCGGTCAGTGATTTGTACGACTCGGTCAGATCGACATATTTTCCGACCATTGCGATGGTGATCTCGTCCTGCGGATGCTCAAGCGCGTCGATCAGATCGCGCCATTGCGACAGATTGGCAGGCGATGGATCAAGCGCCAGTTTCTTGCAGACGATCTCGTCGAGCTTTTCATGGTGCAGATTGAGCGGAATCTCGTAGATCGAATTGGCGTCGAGCATCGGAATGACTGCTTCCGGCGCGACATTGGTAAAGAGCGCGATCTTGCGGCGATCGCCTTCCGGTAGCGGTCGATCGGCACGGCACAAAACGATGTCCGGCTGAATACCGATGCTGCGCAGCTCTTTAACCGAGTGTTGCGTCGGCTTGGTTTTCATTTCACCGGCGGTGGCGATGAACGGCACCAGCGTCAAATGGATGTAGCAGCAATTATCGTGACCGAGTGTGATGCCCATTTGCCGCACCGCTTCGAGAAACGGCAGCGATTCAATGTCACCGACTGTGCCGCCGACTTCGACGATCGCTACCTCGGCATCGCCGGCGCCGCGCATGATCCATTCCTTGATTTCATCGGTGATGTGCGGGATCACCTGCACCGTACCGCCCAGATAATCGCCGCGCCGCTCTTTACGCAACACGTTTTCGTAAATCTGGCCGGTGGTGAAATTATTGCGTTTGTGCATTCGCACATCGGTGAAGCGTTCGTAGTGGCCGAGATCGAGATCGGTTTCGGCGCCATCCTCGGTGACAAACACCTCGCCGTGCTGGAAGGGGCTCATCGTACCCGGATCTACATTGATGTAGGGGTCGAGCTTGATGTTGGTGACGCGGAGGCCGCGCGAAGCGAGAATGGCGGCGAGTGAAGCGGCGGCGATACCTTTCCCCAGCGAGGAAACGACACCTCCGGAAACAAAGACGAACTTTGTCATGGTGACCGTTCAGAGAAAACCATATTCTATCAGGTATCAGGGGTTAGGAATCAGGAATCAGATCGTTCGTAGATCGTGGTGAGCGGCCGTTAGCCGCGGGCGAAGCGCGGCGGGTCAATCTCACGCGAGGCCGCAAAGGGCGCGGAGAAAAAAAGCCCCTTTCCTCGTTTGCGGGGGAAGGCGGATGGGGGAGGCTTCGCGTGAAATAGGAAGAGGAGGGTTTGGAAATCCGATCCCTAATCCACGACCTCTGAGCCCGGTCTCTGCATCCGCGCGCGTGTTTTCTCACGCCCCAGCAGCGTCAGCACCGCATCAATCGCCGGCGTCGAGAGCGTTCCGGCGACCAGCGCCCGAATCGGCATCATGATCTGCGGCGGCTTCAGCCCGTGCCGTTGGGCGGCGTTCTTGAGCGCTGCATTCAACGATTCGCGATTCCAGGGCAGCGTTTCGAATACTTTGTGCAGCTCGTCGAGCGCCGCGCGGTTGGCGGGCTGGATTTGCTCGGCCACCAACGCTGCATCCGGCGTAATGTCGGTGTAGAAAAAACGGGCGGCCTGCGCCATTTCGATCAGCGTCGCCACCCGCTCGCGGAATAATTCGGCAACAGCTCCTGGCGTCGGGCCGGTAGCAACGTCCAAACCTTCTTTTTCGAGAAACGGCAGCAGCCGCCATCCCAGTTCCTCCGACGGCAGCCGTTTCATGTGCTCCTGATTGAGCCAGCGCAGTTTGTCGGTATTGAAACGCGACGGCGACGGGCTGATCGCGTCGAGATCAAACCAGTCGCAAAACTCTTGTGGCGAAAATACCTCGTCGTTGCCGTGCGCCCAGCCCAGCCGCGCCAGAAAATTGATCATCGCTTCCGGCAAATAACCCGCGACATCGTATTCGGTTACGCTCACCGCGCCGTGTCGCTTCGATAGCTTCTGCCCATCTTCGCCGAGCACGGTCGGCACATGTGCGAACACCGGCGGCTCATAACCCAGCGCCCGGAAGATATTGATCTGGCGCGGCGTATTGTTGACGTGATCGTCGCCGCGGATGACGTGCGTAATCCGCATATCAATGTCGTCCACCACCACGCAAAAATTGTACGTCGGCGTACCGTCGGGGCGGGCGATCACCAGATCATCAAGCTCAGTGTTCGCAAATTCAATACGCCCTTTGACGCGATCATCCCAGGCTACCGTACCGCTATCGGGATTGCGGAAGCGGATTACCGGAACCACCCCGGCGGGTGGCGCTTTTCCGGCGGCGTTCTCCGGCCGCCAGCGGCCGTCGTAGCGCGGTTTTTCACCGCGCGCCATCTGAGCTTCGCGCAACGCGTCCAACTCCTCGGTGGACATGTAACAGCGGTACGCCAGCCCGCGCGCCAGCATGTCGGCGACCACCTCGCGGTAACGCGGCATCCGTTCCATCTGATAAAAAGGCCCCTCGTCGTAATCCAGGCCGAGCCAGGCCATGCTGTCCAGAATTGCTTGCGTGGCGACCTGTGTCGAGCGCTCGCGATCTGTGTCCTCGATCCGCAGCACAAAAGTTCCCTGAAAATGGCGGGCATACGCCCAGGCGAACAGCGCAGTACGGGCACCGCCGAGATGTAAAAAGCCGGTAGGACTGGGAGCGAAACGGATACGGACAGGAGCGGGCATAGTGGTTAGAGCTTATCTCAAAATCGTCAAAGCGATATAGTGCCATAGCCCCCGATGTCATTGCGAGCGTAGCGAAGAAATCCGGCGAAACATTTATTTTTGTGCATTTATTGCGGGAGGGGCAGAAAGAAAAAAAGGCTACAGGAAAAGCGTGGGGAACAAAAAAGCAGGTAACCGCATCCTATGTACGAGCACAGGAACTGAACACATGAACCACTGGCCTGATCACCCGTTGACTTAAAAACCCTTGCACAACCCTTTCAAGGTGGGTGCCCCCTGGTTTTGAACGGGCTGCGGCGTTGCAAATCCTCGCCACAGTCCCGGCTATGGTTGCGTCTCGCGGTTCACCCCTAATCCGGGCGCGCCTACTCGCGCAGGGCTATGCAGGCGTCACTTGAATAGGGTGCAGTTTTCAAAACGGATAACAATCCGACTTTTATGCTAACTGGTTAAGTGTTGCGTTAATGTTTAACAATTTATTCCGTTTGTCAGGTTCTACACTCCGCTTGTCGGAATTTTGTTGGGACGGGTTGGAGAGAGGGCTAATGTTAGGTCAAATCTTCCGTCATGGAAAAAGGAGTCCGGCATGAAAGCGGCAAACAAAGGGTTCACCCTGATCGAATTGATGATCGTTGTGGCGGTTATCGGGATTTTGGCGGCGATCGCTGTGCCGAGCTATATGGACTATATAAAACGCGGAAAGATCACCGAAGCAACATCTGCGCTTTCTGACGTAAAAGTCAGAATGGAGCAAATGAGGTCCGATAACCTGCAGTACCGTTTGCCTGCTACTCCGGGAGCGCCTCCCACTGTTGACCCATGCACGGGCGGAACATCTTGGATTTCCCAGTTCAGTACGTTGAATTTTACGTTGTCGTGTGTATCAACCGCAACAACGTACACGCTGACGGCGACAGGTATCGGCTCAATGGCCGGTTTTGTTTATACGGTAAACCAAGCCAATGTTCGCACTTCGCCGCTTACAGCGCCCGGGTGGACGCCGTCAACCTCTTGTTGGGTTCTAAAAAAAGATGGCCATTGCTAACAGTATGAGCGCGAGGCACACCATGAAAACGGGCAACAACATTCGAGGCTTTTCGCTGATTGAGCTGATGATCGTCGTTGCCTTGGTTGCATTTTTTCTGTTGATGGCAGCGCCAAGCTTTCGGCTTTATCTCGAAAATTCCAAAGTAAGAAATGTCGCCGAGTCGATTGAAAAGGGGATGCAGATAGCAAAATTTAACGCTATAAAGACCAATCACCTGACAGAATTCGTGTTAACCCAAGCAGGTGGCGTTAATAATGGCTGGATCGTCCGTGAACAAGTTCCCTCCGCAATTCCTGCAAACCCTGCAACCGTCACGCAAGTTGAAACATTTGTCTGGGGTGCCGGTGGTAAAAACTGGGTAACCGTTAACACGACAGCGGTGGATGCGCAGAGTGGAGGCGCCAATGCGGTGACTTTTGATGGAATGGGACAGCTTCAGGCGACAAACACAGCTTGGACGGGGCCGGTTGCGTTGGCCAACCCCATAGCGCAAGTCAGCGTCACAAGCAGCTCCGGGATGACGGGAACGTTCCCATTACGAGTTCAGGTTGGTCTCTCTAATGTAGCAAATCCTACCAACAGCACGAGCACGAGAGTATGTAGGCCCGACCTTCTTCTTACAACAGACTCCAGAGGTTGTTGAGGTAAAAGGTTTTTGACAAGGATCACAGGCCATGAAGTTTTTTTATCGACAGATGAAACGGCTAATGCCAAAAGAAAGCGGGCAACAGGGCTTTATGCTTCTGGAAGTCCTCGTGTCCGTCCTCCTCTTTGCGTTGGGTATCGTAGCGTTGGTTGGCTTGCAAGCGCGTTCATTGGTGACAACCGACGATACGCGATACCGCGCCGAAGCCGCTCATCTTGCCGATGCGTATGTGGGAAAGATATGGGCGGCGGCGGGAGGACTTCCCGGGGCGCAGATTGTAGCGCAGTTCTCAACGGGCGGTGGAGCTGAATATACCGATTTCTCGAACCAGGTGCTCGGAGGCGGCCCCAATAGTTACCCTGGAATTCCCGGAGCGATTGCGCCTACGGTGAATATCGCTGATCTGAGTCCGGCTTATACCTCGACCGCAGGCCTCGTCAACCTTCCGAGCGTGGACGTGACGATTATAATTCAATGGGATGATCAGGAAAAGGTGCGTCATACCTATAGACAGATTTCCTCCGTAGGCTTAAGCCCTATTTAAGGGCTGTATTTTTCCGAAGAAAGCCGCTCATGAAAAAATCCTCTTTATTTTTCCGGCAAAAAGGGATGACTATCGTCGAGTTGATGGTGGCGGTGCTCATCGGCTTGTTGTCGATGTATGCGGTGTATCGGGTTTACGAAGGAACGGAGCGGACCAAACGCAATATCGTGGCCGTCGGAGATGTCCAGGTTTCCGGGCTTTATTCGATTTTTCTCCTGGAGCAGGATATTCATAATGCCGGCTCCGGGATAATGGCCAATCCGCTGAACGCGCCGGCAAACGGGCAGGCGCTGGCGAATTGCGGCACAGGAGGCGCGATGGGCGGAGTCGCTTCGCCGGCAGCGCTTACACTTCGACCCTTGCCGGTGGTGATTGATGCCGCTCCCGCCAACCCCAATTTCGACGATGTTTACGTTTTTTCCGGCACGGCTTCCAGTTACATCACCCCGCTGAATGTTTCGGCGGTAAATGTGGCGGGAGCGATCATGACCGCTACCGTCACAACACCTTACGACTTCTTCAAGAATGGAGATGTTTTAGTGGATGTCGGGGCAAATGGCGCGGCGCCCCCCGTCGCTTGCCAAGCTTATCTTGCTACGCCGGTTGTTCCGAGCGCCGCCAACTGTGTTCCACCGCCCCCAGCGACGCCCACGACATGCTCGGCAACAGTTAATCTTCAAGGCGCGGCGACGCCGGCGGTGGATACGCGACTTGTCAATCTCGGAGCCCCGGCGCGGCACCGTTTTTACGTCAATCCCGCGAATAATACCTTGCTGATGGAAAACTGGGTTTTAAACACCGCTGGCACCTGGAGCCTCAACCGTATCGACCCCATCGTTACCGGCGTTGTGAGCTTCCGGGCGCAGTATGGGATTGCCCCTCAAAATGGTAATGGAATAAACGGAATCCCGGTTAATCAGCCGATCAATCAATGGGTCGTTGCAACCAGCCCTTGGGATATGGCGACCGTACTGACGGCGCCGTGGGCGACGATTCAACAGATCAAAGCAGTGCGATTGTCGATCATTATTCGGGCGGACGAGCCGGAGGTGGATCCCAATGTGGCGGCAACGCTGCCGACGGCGTTTACGCAATTTGCCGGTTGCCCTGGGGCGGCAGGAACAACGTGCCCCGCTGCGATAACGACAGCGCTTCCGGCAGGATTGCGCTATCGCATGTATGAGACCGTGGTGCCGCTGAAAAACACTTTATGGAATCCGTGAGATTTCAAGTGGCGCTACCAAAGTTAATCAAACCCGGTCAGGTGTCTTATGAAGAGATATGAACAACGCCTCTCGATATCAAAACGCCAGCGAGGCATCGTATTGCTGATCACGCTGCTTGTGTTGGTAGCGATGATGCTGGTGTCGGTAGGCATGATGCGGTCAGTGGATACCTCGGTTGCGGCCGTGGGCAACATAGCCTTTCGGCAGGCAGCCGATGCGACTGTGAACACAGCGGTGGAGAGCGTCCTGCGAGGAATGGTGAACAACTGTACGGGAGCCGCTGTTTTGGACACAGACAATATCAGCTCTAGTTGCATGAATGTTCAGTGCGTCAAATATTACGCTTCAATTCAGGCAGGGGAGAGCGCTCAAGGAATTCCCTCTTCATTATTGACTCCATGGTCAAGCTGTACCGCAAATGGTTCGGGAAATACGGTTCAGACGGTGGTTGAAAGGATGTGCAATGCTGCGGGGCCGGCGGGTACGGCAAACTGTTCGGTGGCCGGGGCAGTGACCGGGGCGGGAAGAAGAGATGCGCCCAATAAAAGCAACCAACGCGGGTTCGGAGGAGGGGCGTCGGTGGCGACAGGAACTCCAATGATATTTTATCGGGTCAGTGTGCGCGTAGATGGCCCCAATAACACGGTTTCCTTTGCCCAGGCCATTATCGGTTTCTGATGAATGGGAATAAATTCCATAAAGGTGTCGCTATGAAAAATTTATCTTTTTCTCGTTGGCTGGTTTGCGTATTACTCCCGGCGCTAAGCTTCGTATGGGGGAGTGGCGTTCAGGCTCAGCCGGTAAAGCTGGCCGATGCGCCTTTGGCAACGGAGGCCAAGGTTCCCCCTACGATCGTGATGGTTGCTGACGATTCGGGGAGTATGGCCAGCACCTATCCGTCAGATACCCTCGTAAATACTCAATACGCGTGTGTTGAACCAGGCCCAACCCCGACATACGCGCAGGCAACCGCTTCCTATCCTTGGCTTACTGCGGCGGCACAGGTTAGCTTTCCTACCTATTCGAGTTATTATCCGACTTATGTCTATTCCACTTTAGCGAATGCGTGTCCGAATCAGAAATGTTGCACAATGATTCCGACGGGGGGGTTTTCGGATGGCACCAATTACGTCGTGCAGCTATCCGAAGGAATATGCCAGAATGGGCAGCCGCCAATGATGGCTGCAGCATTCAATGGCCTCGCCTACAATCCGTTGATAGATTATGTTCCTCCCAAAAGAGGGAACGCGAGCGCTGCACAATTCCCGATCTTTGATAATACCAGTGGCGCTGGGCATGGACTGTGGACCAATGTGTCTTGGCAGGCCCCTAGCGGCATTACCGCCTGGGATCAATATAAAGGGAGCCCGATGGCGGTAAATTTGGTAACACAAAGGTGTTATTACACTACGGCGCAATATAATGCTCTCAATAATGATTATTTGCGGGGAACCTCATCCGGCTGGCAAAGCCAAGTCGGGTTTGCGGCAAGCGGCGCAAATGCTTATTCGGTTCCTGTGCATTACTACCGAACCAATGTCAAGTGGTGCAAGACGACACGGGCGAGCACGGCGTTTAACAACTTTGCAAACCCGGGTACGATCAATTCGCCCGCTGGCGGCGGCGCTGTCACTATGACGAATTGCCAGGACAGTTATGATCAGACGGCTGGCTACATCTATCCTTATTATTATTCGCCGTCGGGAGTGAACGATGCGACCAAAGCGAATAACCAAACTACTCCGGCGTTCGATTTGGTGGTGTTGAATTTGTCCACGCCGAGCGCTCCGAAAATCAACATGGTGCAGAATGGGGTTGTATCGACGGGGCTGACGAGTATTTCTCATCCCTATTTCGACGCAGCCACGGGGACGATGAAAACGATCACTCGTACCGCGGCGCAAGAGGTGACCAATTACGCCAACTGGGCAGCTTATTATCGCAACCGGGTGGCGGCGACCAAAACGTCGGCGTCAATTGCCTTTGTGGACGCGATTCCGGATGGGGCGGGCGGAACAGGCTGTAATCCGACATCCCCAAAGCTTTTCCCCAGAGTTGGGTTCATGTCCATCAGCCCTTATGGCTCATATCCTCTTGGTCAAGCCAAGGGCTTTACAGTGTATGATTTTTGCGGTAGCTCCAATCGCGAAAACTTTACTTCCAAGTTGCTTGCATACACATCGTATTCAGATACGCCTTTGAGAGAAGCTTTCAATGATGTAGGAAACCGATTCTATACTGACAATAATAACACTCTTGTCAAATATGCATGTCAGCGATCCAACGTGATCCTGTTTACGGATGGTATGTGGAATGGCACCAGTTTGGGCACGACCACCAATTATGATGGGGCAACACTGACTGCAAAGCTTCCGGATTTAGACCTGGCCTCCCCCCCTACCCCGGCTGCCGGCACGCCCGTCTATAGTGCTTACGGCGGCGGCCCTTTGCCTGCTGTTGGTGGGCGCTGGCCCGATCCCATTCGCGATTACAAGAATACGGGCCCAACCAATACAACACTTGCGGACTTGGCGCTTCAATACTGGATGACGCCTCTTGGCGGCGCCTCTGTCGACAACAGCGAATCCGCTCCCAAGCCCTATATCAAAAATACCAGGAAAGTGGCTTCGACCGCGCGCGATCCGGCGACATGGCCGCACCTTAATTTCTACGGCATGGGTTTTGGGGTCAGAGGGACTTTGCCCTTATCGGATCAGGCAGCAACATTGTCTCAGATGGGGAGTGGAACATCGCCCCAAATTTACGCTTGGCCGACTCCTGCACCCAGCGGCCCTACCGCTGTCGATGATCTCTGGCACGCTACGGTCAACGGGTTCGGCAGCTTCGTTGCGGCACAGTCTACGGAAGAATTCAGTGTTGGCCTCAAGAAAATTCTGACCGAGATTCTCAATACGGGCGGCGCTCGTTCGGGCGTTGCGTTGCCTTCTCCGGTGATATCGAGCGGCGGCTACACCTATTCCCCCTCTTTTGAAGCGGGCTGGACCGGAGACATTATCAGAAGGTCCATCAACTCGAGCGGCGTGGAATCCGCTATACCCGGACAAAAATCTGCAGCAGGGAATCTGGCCGACCTTCTAACTCCGACAGTGGCGATACCAGAACCCTGGAAGACAGCTCGCCAGGTTTTTACGACCAACTGGAACGGAAATAAAGTCAGCATGGCCAACGTCGATACGTTTACAGCCACCCCCTTTACGGCCACTGGTTTGTCAACCGCAATGCTTGCTAATTTGGGATCTACGTCCACCCAGCAGGTGAATGTCGTTGCTTATTTGCGCGGACGTCGAAGCGCAGAAGGTGATGCGATTGGACAATTTCGGATGCGCGGGCCGGGGCCGTTGGGCGATATTGTCAATGCAGGTCCGGTGGTGGTCACGACGCCTTACTGTGAGACGGGGCCTTGCGACTATAACGAGACGGACAATCCTGGTTATCAGGCTTTTTACAATAAATATCAGAATCGCAATACGATGGTTTATGCCGCGGCCAACGATGGGATGCTGCATGCTTTCGATGAAAAGCTGAATGAGAAATGGGCGTATATTCCTTCCGACATATTGTATCGTTCACAAGCTGACGCCGGGATCGTTAATCTGACCTTTCAGGAGTCCGATCTGATTACGCCGTTCACGCATTACTTCTATGTCGATGCGACGCCGCGAGCGGCGGATGTGTTCTTTAACACGAACGACTCATGGGAAACCATGTTGGTCGGCGGATTGGGTAAGGGCGGTACTTCGTATTACGCACTCAGGGTGACCGATGCCGGCGCCTTGGCGAATGAAGCCGCCACGGCGTCCGACAAGGTGAGGTGGGAATTTACCCACAACAATATGGGCTATACCTACGGGCGGGCGATCCTGACCAAAACCAAAGCCGATGATTGGGGCTACGATTCCGGAGACAGCACAAAAGCGCGGTGGATGGCCATTCTTCCGTCCGGTTATAACAATGGCTCCGGGAGCGGACAGCCGAAAAACGGTGATGGGAAAGGACACCTTTTCTTTGTCGATGCGGAGACAGGGGAGTTGATGAACAACGGTTCGAGCGGGGATGTCGTAACGCCGGAAGGCTCGCAGTCCATGCCGCTGGGACTGGTGGCGATCGGCAGCTATACTGAAGACTATACCAATCAGTTGGCGACGACTGTTTACGGCGGCGATCAGGTAGGGAATTTCTGGCGCTTCAATCTTGAAAGCACCCATCGCAGCGATTGGGTCAAGCAAAACGATCCTGTTGTCGGCGGGGTGCAGAAAATGGCGACCCTCAAGGACAGCACTGGCAACAACCAATGGGTAACGACTGAGCCTTGGCCGCAGCTCGATAGTAGCGCAACTCCCAACCGTTGGGTGTTCGTGGGAACAGGGGGGTTCAGGAACGAAAATGACCTGCTCTCTAAAACCGGGCATACCTTTTACGCTTTCCGCGATGGGGGGCAAACGACCACGGATAAGAACATCGTCAACCGGGACGCGCGCAGCTCCGCCAGCTCCTGCGGCACCAGCGGCGCAGGCCCTTGTGGGCTGGAACCTGTAACGGGGACTTATCTCACCTATGCTAACGGTACTCCGCCGCCGGCGCGGCAGACGGATAACGGCTGGTATGAAGACTTGCCCACGAGTACCAAGCCGACGGAGGGGAGCTACCATATCACGGTCAACCCGATAGAGGCTTTTGGGGTTGTGGTCTATGTTGCCAATAAATATACAGGGGGCCTGGTCGCGGGGACAGGGTCTGGCGCTGGAGTGGATCCATGCACTGATGCGGCGTTTTCAGGAAAGATCTATGCGCGCGATTTTGTAACCGGGGCGTCGGTTTTACGAAATAGTGGTGGTGCATTGGTGGCTAATATAGACGTAGATGGAGGCATAGCCGATGCCGTGATTTTGGATACGGGAAAAACAGACGCGAGTGGAAACCATGAGTACGCGATCGGCGTCACCAGCATGGCATCCAAGCGCCTTATTTTGGCCGGTTTTTTCCAGGTCGAGCGGGGCAGCGCTAACAGAGCGCCGATAAGAACCAACATACGTTACATCAACATCAACCAGTAATTGATTTTGTGATGATTTTAAACAGCGCGGTATAACAAATACCGCGCTGTTTTTTTGTGGCGTTACGGATAAGAAAAAAGAGACCGACAGAAGTTCGGCGGATTGCTTACGACCCGGAGAACCAGTAACTTGCGATAAGTGTTGTTGAGGTCGTTACTCCTATCTCCGCTTTCACCACATGCCCGCTTCCCGGCGCGGCGGTGATGGCGTTGCCATCGAGATCCCGCAGCGCGTTCAGCGGAACGGTTCGGTTGCCTTCCGGCGTGATGATTTCAAGTGTATCGCCGATGGCGAAGCGGTTTTTGACGTCGAGGGTGGAGAGGCCGGTTTCGGTGTCGTAGTCGATGACTTCGGCGACAAATTGTTGGGTGAAGTTTGAGGAAGCGCCGTCGATATAGTTTTGGGTGGCGTCCGGGGTTGTGTCTGAAGCATGGCGATCGAGGAAGCCTTCGGTGTAGCCGCGGTTGGCGAGGCCATCGAGCTGTTTCAACAGATCGGGGTTGAATTCGCGCCCGCCCATCGCGTCGTCGATCGCACGTTTGTAGATCTGCGCGGTGCGGGCGGCGTAGTAGTGCGATTTGGTGCGGCCTTCGATTTTGAAGCTGTCGATGCCGATTTCGATCAGCCGCCGGATGTGGCGGATGGCGCGCAGGTCGCGCGAATTCATCAGGTAGGTGCCATGTTCGTCTTCGGTGATTTCCATCCATTCATCGCGGCGGCGCTCGGGCTCTTCGAGAAGATAGGCCTGGTCGGCGGCGGGGTGGTGGGAAACCCCATCCCCACCCCGGTCCTCCCCTTGAAGGGGAGGGATATCCTCGCCCCCTCTCCCGCAAGCGGAAGAGGGGGGCGTGTGAAGGAGAGGGACTGGCAGCAGCGCGCCTTCAGGTGTTTCGTTTCCGGGCGCGAGCCGGTAGCGCCAGCGGCAGGCGTTGGTGCAGGCGCCTTGATTGGAGTCGCGGTGGTTGAAGTAGCCGGAGAGCAGGCAACGTCCGGAATAAGCGATGCACAACGCGCCATGTACGAAAACTTCCAGTTCGATGTCGGGGCAGTGTTGGCGGATGCCGGCGATTTCGTCGAGCGACAGTTCACGCGACAGAATGATGCGGGCGATGCCTTGCCGTTTCCAGAAGTGCACGCTGGCGTGGTTGACGGTGTTGGCTTGAACGGAAAGGTGGATCGACATCTCAGGCCAGCGTTCGCGCACCAGCATGATCAAACCTGGATCGGCCATGATCAAGGCGTCCGGCTTGAGCGCTACAACCGGAGCCAGATCGGCGAGGAAGGTTTCGACTTTGCGGTTGTGCGGCATGACGTTGACGGCCAGGTAAAAGGCCTTTCCGATTGCGCGCGCGGCGGCGATACCTTCGGCGAGCGCGGCGGTGTTGCGGAATTCGTTGTTGCGCACGCGCAGGCTGTAACGCGGCAGGCCGGCATAAACGGCATCAGCGCCGTAGGCGATGGCGTAACGCAGGCTTTTCAGTGAGCCGGCGGGGGAGAGAAGTTCGGGACGTTTCATTGTCAGGAATCAGGCGTCAGGAATCAGTGATCAGTTTAAATCATAACTTCCGATGAGAAATGGCTTGCCCCCATCCCATATGCCTCCATCCCGACCTTTCCCCATAAACGGGGGAAGGAGCTTCTTTGTACCTTCGCGGCTTCGTATGAGATTGACACGTCGCGGTTCCCGCCACGCTTCGCTCGCGACTAAAGGCCGCTTACCAGCGACTTACGCACGCAACTCCTCCTCTCCCGGCCTTCGGCACGCCCTCTCCCGCCAGGAGAGAGGGATTGTTCTTCTCTGCGCCCCGCGCCTCCGCGTGAACTGATCCCTGCTTTCAGCGGAGTCGTATAATGGCGATAGATTTTTCCGTAGTACAGAACCGGACTCTGAAACGGAGGCAGTAATGAATGTTGGGCCAGAATGGAGTGAAACGATGAAGGCGGAATGGGACAGTCTGCTGCCGGCAGGCGATATGTCGCGGCGAGGTTTTGTCGTCGGTTCGCTGGCGGCAGGTTTTGCGTTGGCGGTGCAGCCGGTAATGGCGCAGACGGCGATCACGACCCGTGCGGACGGCCTGGAAGCGTCGGATGTCAAGATTCCGGCGCAGGGCGGCGAGATGCCGGCTTATCGGGCGCGCCCGCTGAAGGGGAAGAAGTGGCCGACAGTTCTGGTGGTGCAGGAAATTTTCGGTGTACACGAGTACATCAAAGATATTTGCCGACGGCTGGCGCACCAGGGTTACCTGGCGATTGCGCCGGAACTTTACGCGCGCTATGGTGATCCGCGCAAATACGAGGATGTGCAACAGTTATTGCGTGAGTTGGTGTCGAAGATTCCCGATGGCGAAGTGCTCGCCGATCTCGATGCTTGCGCGGCTTGGGCAGTGCAGCAGGGCGGCGACCCCGAGCGTTTGGGGATCACCGGTTTTTGCTGGGGCGGCCGTATCGCCTGGCTGTACTGTGCGCGTCAGCCGAAGGCGAAAGCGGGCGTGGCCTGGTACGGCCGCCTGGAAGGCGACAAGACGGAATTGACGCCGCGACATCCGATTGATGTTGTCGGCGAGTTGAAAGCGCCGGTATTGGGGTTGTACGGCGGTGCCGACGCGGGCATTCCGCCGGAGAGCGTCGAAAGAATGCGCAAGGCGCTGGCGCAGGGGAATGCTGCGGCCAAGGCGTCCGAGTTCAAGGTATATAGAGACGCGCCCCATGCGTTCCACGCTGATTATCGTCCCAGTTTCCGGCGCGAGGAAGCGGCGGATGGCTGGAAGCGGATGTTGGCGTGGTTCAAGAAGAAGAGTGTTTGAACTCCAGTGCAAGTTCTAGGCATCGAAACCTCGTGTGACGAAACCGGCATTGCGCTCTACGATACCGAGCGCGGTTTGCGCGCGCACGTGCTGCATTCGCAGATTGCGCTGCATGCGGCATACGGCGGCGTGGTGCCGGAGTTGGCGTCGCGCGATCATGTGCGGCGTATCGTTCCGTTGATCGAGACAGTGGTGCGCGAGGCGGGAACGACGCTGGAGGCGATAGACGGCGTGGCGTACACGCAGGGGCCGGGGCTTGCCGGTGCGCTGTTGGTTGGCGCCGGGGTGGCGAGCGCGTTGGCGTTGGCGCTCGACAGACCGCTGATCGGTGTGCACCATCTGGAAGGGCATTTGTTGTCGCCGCTGCTCTTCGCTGAAAAACCATCGTTTCCGTTCGTTGCGTTACTGGTGTCGGGTGGGCACAGTCAGTTGTTTTTTGTTCGCGGCGTCGGACAATACGAATTGCTCGGTGATACGTTCGACGATGCTGCTGGTGAAGCGTTCGATAAAGCGGCACAGTTGCTTGGCTTGCCATATCCGGGCGGGCCGGCGTTGGCGCAATTGGCGCGTCAGGGCTGCGCCGGAGCGGTACGTTTGCCGCGTCCGTTGATTGATGCGCCGCATCTTCATTTCAGTTTTTCCGGATTGAAAACGGCGGTGCTGACGTTAGTGCGGCAGTTGCAACACGAAGGGCGTTTCGACGATCAGGCGCGCGCCGATGTGGCGCTGGAATTTGAAACGGCGGTGGTTGATGTTCTCACCGCTAAAGCGTTTGCGGCACTGCGGCAAACGCAAAACAAGCAGTTGGTCGTCGCCGGCGGTGTTGGCGCGAATCAATCACTACGGACGCGCTTTGCCGAGAAGGCTGCTGCGTCCGGTATTCGTGTTTATTTCCCGGAGATGGCGTTTTGCACCGATAATGGCGCGATGATTGCACTGGTCGGCGCGTTGAGAATGGCGGAAGGCGCGCGCGATTATGCGTTTCATGTTCGCCCGCGCTGGCCGTTGGCGGAACTGGGGGCGGCGCTTTCTGTGAAAACAAATTAACCGCAAAGAACACATAGAGCGTAAAGAAAGTTAAACGAGGAGGTATGCCGAAAGATGTTCAGCAGTTGTATCATCCATAAATTTGATTTAAGAAAAGAGAAACGGCGAGACCTCGAAGCTCCTGTGCTCTATGTGTTCTTCGCGGTTAAAGCATTAAGAAGAAAGGAATAGGCGATGCAAATTGCGGTGGCGCAACTCAATCTGACTGTCGGCGCGCTGGATGCCAATGCGCGGCGTCTGCTGGAGGCGCATCAGTTGGCGTGTCGTGCCGGCGCGCGGGTGACGCTGACGCCGGAGTTGTCGCTGACCGGTTTTCCGCCGCAGGATTTGTTGTTGCGCCGGGCATTTCTCAACGATTGCGTGCAACACTTGCAGGCGCTGGCGGCGCAGGTGGATCAAGGCGTTTTGCTGGTGGGTTTTCCGGAAGTCGATGGAGGGCAATGTTATAACGCGGTGGCGCTGTTGCGTCGCAGCAAGGTGCGGCAAATTTACCGCAAGCGGATTTTGTGTGCGGACGATAAGCGTTATTTTAAAAAAGGAGAAGCTACGTCGTCGGTGGTTTTTAGCGAGGGCGGCACGCGCTTTGTAGTGCTGTGCGGTGACGATCTCGTTAAACCCGGCCCGGTCAAAGCCGCGCTGGCGGCAGGCGCGCAATGCGGGTTGGTCGCGGATGCGCGCGCTTATCAAATCGACGATGAATCCGCTTATCCGGCTTGGTTGTCGGTGCGCGCGAAAATGCTGGGCTTGCCGCTGATCGTTGCGCAGCATGTGGGCGGGCAGGATACGCAGGTGTTCATGGGCGCGTCGATGGCGGTGGCTTCATCGGGTGTTTGTGCGCAACGGTGGCCGGCTTGGCATGAGGCGCTGGCGTTGGTGCGCGTCAAGCGCGGCGAGCCGGAAGCGCGTAGCAATCAGGCGCAAGAGTCGGGCGAATACCACGTTTATCAGGCGCTGGTAACGGCGATGCACGACTATGTTCAGAAGAACGGTTTTCCCGGTGTGGTGATGGGGTTGTCGGGAGGCGTCGATTCGGCGCTGGTGCTGGCGCTGGCCGTGGATGCGCTGGGGGCGCGTCGTGTGCAGACGTTCATGTTGCCGTCACCTTACACCAGCGCGATGAGTTTGGAAGACGCCGAAGCGATGGCGCAAGAATTGGGCGTGGCGCATCACAGCATCGCGCTGACGCCGTTGATGGCGGCGGCGACAAAAACACTGACACCTTGGCTCGACGGCGCACCCCATGCGCTGACAGCGCAAAACCTTCAGGCGCGGTTGCGGGCGTTGCTGTTGATGGGGTTATCGAATCAGCACAACTGGTTGTTGCTGGCGACTGGCAACAAATCGGAAGCCGCCGTCGGTTATTCAACTTTGTACGGCGATATGGCCGGCGGTTTTGCGCCGTTGAAAGATGTGACCAAGGCGTGGGTTTACCGATTGGCGCGTTATCGCAACACGTTGGGGCGAATCATTCCCGAGCGGATTCTGACGCGGGCGCCGAGCGCCGAGTTGGCGTATGGGCAGACCGATCAGGATGCGTTGCCTCCGTATGAAACGCTCGACGTCATCATCGAAGGTTACGTCGAACGCGGCGAAGATGCGGCGGCGTTGCTGGAACAGGGTGTTTCGCGGAAGCACCTTAAAGAAACCTTGCATCTTCTGGCGGTGAGCGAATACAAACGGCGGCAGGCTGTTCCCGGTCCGTGCATTACGGCGCGCGCATTTGGCGATGACTGGCGTTATCCGATGACTTCAAAGTGGCGGGAATCGTTGGATGAATCAGTGGCGGGAAAGAAAAAAGCCGAAAAGAAAGCGAAAAAAGGAGAGTGAATCATGAAGCGAATCGAAGCCATTATTAAACCGTTCAAGCTCGACGAAGTGCGCGAAGCTTTGTCGGAACTGGGCGCATCGGGCATGACCGTGACCGAGGTCAAAGGATTCGGTCGGCAGAAGGGACACACTGAACTGTATCGGGGCGCGGAGTACGCGATTGACTTTCTGCCCAAGATCAAGATTGAAGTGGCGCTACCCGAAGCGCTGGTCGAGCGGGCGATCGAGGTGATTATTCGCGCGGCGCGCACCGGCAAGATCGGCGATGGTAAAATTTTTGTGATGCCGGTAGAGCAAGTGATCCGTATTCGCACCGGCGAGGAAGGCGAAGTGGCGCTTTAAAGGGAAGTTGGTTTGATCTAACGTAAAAGGGAAGATATGAATGCATTTTTCAGGGAGTTCAGGGAGTTTGCCGTAAAGGGCAGCGTTGTCGATCTGGCGGTCGGTATCATCATCGGCGCTGCGTTCGGGAAAATCGTCGATTCGCTGGTGAAGGATCTGGTGATGCCGATCATCAGCCGCTTTCTGGGTGGCCTCGATTTCACGAACTGGTTTTTTGTTCTCGGCAAAATTCCCGATGGCTACAACGGGCCGATGACGTATGAGGCATTGAACAAAGCGGGCGTACCTTTGTTCGCTTACGGTAATTTCATCACCATTCTGATTAACTTTGTTATCCTGGCGTTCATCATTTTCCTGATGGTGCGACAGGTCAACCGGCTTAAGAGAAGCGCGCCTGCGGAAGAACCGTCCGCTGAAGCGCCGACGCCGGAAGAGGTGTTGTTGTTGCGAGAGATCCGCGATTCGTTGAAAAAATCGTGAAGGAAACCATGAAAACGATCGGATTGCTGGGGGGAATGAGTTGGGAATCCACGGCGCTGTATTACAAGTTGGTCAACGAGGAAGTGCGTGCGCGTCTGGGCGGGTTGCACTCGGCGAAGATTCTGCTTTACAGCGTCGATTTTCAGCAGATCGCGTTGTGGCAGCAGCAAGGTGAATGGCAAAAAGCAGGGCATTTCTGCGCGCAGAAAGCGTTGATGCTGCGCGAGGCTGGTGCTGATGGCATTGTTTTGTGCACCAATACCATGCACACCATCGCGCCGATGATCGAAGCGGCGATCGACGTTCCGTTGTTGCACATTGTCGGTCCAACGGCAACAGCGATCAAACGGCGGGGGTTACGTAGAATCGGTTTTCTCGGGACGCGCTTTACGATGGAACAGCCATTTTATACGGATCGCCTGCGCCAGCAGTACGGTCTTGAGGTATTGCTGCCCGGTATTGAGGATCGTGAAATCGTTCATCAAATCATTTTCAATGAGTTGTGTCGCGGGGAAATCATTGAAGCGTCGAGGCGAACATTTCGCAGGATAATGCATGATCTGACGGAGCGCGGCGCCGAGGGCATCATTCTGGGCTGTACGGAAATTGCGATGCTGGTCAAGCCTGACGATGCGTCGGTACCGCTGTTTGATACGACAGCGCTGCACGCGAAAAGCGTCTGTGACTGGGCGTTGGCCGGGGAGGGGGCGTAGGGAGCGCGCTTTGCCTTGCCTATGCCGCACTGGTTGAAAAAGTGACTGAAATTTCACATTGGAAAAAAGTCCGCGTCACCGGCCATTTTTTGTGGACGGAGCATCTTTTTTCATTGCAGATCGAAGCGCCGGAAATTCGTTTTACCGCCGGTCAATTCGCATCGCTGGCGTTACCGGCGGCGGCAGGCAGTGTCGAGCCGATGCTGGCGCGGCCTTACTCGTTCGTCAATGCACCAAACAGCGCGCCGCACGAATTTCTCATTGTCGAATTACCACAGGGAACTTTGTCGCCGCGCCTGGCGCGGTTGCGCGAAGGTGACGATGTCTGGATTGGCAGCGCCTATGGTTTTTTCGTGTGCGATGAAGTGCCTGCCGCGCCGGTATTATGGATGGTGGCGACCGGCACGGGGATCGCACCGTTTTTGTCGATGCTTCGTACTGATGAATTGTGGCAAAGGTTTGAGCGCGTTGTGCTGGTGCACGGGGTACGATGGGCAGAGGAGTTGGTGTATCCGAAAGTATTGGCGGCGGTGCGGATGGAGCGCGACGCCTGTTTTTCTTATGCGCCTTTCGTCAGTCGCGGCGCTATCAATGGCGAGAGAGCGAACCGGGAAACCTCCAGGCATTTTTTGGGGCGGCTCACCACGGCGCTTGCTGATGGTCGGCTGGAAAAAGCGATGGGTTACACGATCAACAAAGAAACGGCGCAGGTGATGTTGTGCGGCAATCCGGCGATGATCGAGGAGGTGCAACGCCTGCTCGGTGAACGCGGGATGCGTCGCCACCGCAAGCGCGCGCCGGGACAGATCACGACCGAGACGTATTGGTAGTCAGGGATCAGGGGTTGGGGAATCAAGATTTGATGCCGTTTCCGGCGCGTCATCATTTTGCCCGAAAGGATTCTTGGCATTGACAGAGAGGCGCCATTAATAAAACACCAGAATCACAATAATGGTGAAATGACTGTTTAGAAAGGGTCGCTGATCGCTTGTAATCTTGAAAGACATCATGAAAACATGGCTTACATTTCTTCTGACGCTCGGCCTGTTGGCCGCGTTGCCTGTGCAGGCGGTCACGCCGCAACTTCTTCCGCCCGGGAAGTATGTCACGCTGAACGCGCCCGGCCTGTACGACATTGCTACCGCCAATCCTGGCGCAAGTATCACCATCGCGGCAAACGGCATCGGACTGACCGGCAAAAACAATTGGTTGTCCGTGGGCATCAACGCGGGTATCACTCTGACGCTGAAAGACGCGTATATTGACTCCAGCAACTTCTACCCTGTTCCCATGGCGGCGATCACGGCGGGCGGAAAGAATTGCGGCCTCATCCTTGTCGGCGACAACACCGTTATCTCCGGCGATTCCAGAGCCGGTGTCAACGTGCCGGATACTGCATCGCTTGTCATCGATGGCCCGGGTAAATTGACTGCACGCGGCGAGCCGAGGAGAAAAGGTGGTGGCGCTGGCATTGGCGGCAGTCAAGCTGAAAGCAGCGGGCTGATCACCATTCGCAATGCCGTCATCGTGGCTGCAGGATACGGCGGAGGCGCTGGTATCGGCGGCGGTAGCGGGGGTCACGGTAGCGCCATTGCCATTGCCAACGCCTCGGTCACCGCCAGCGGCTCCATGGGGGGTGCCGGTATCGGTGCTGGCTTATGGGGTAACGGCAGTAGCATCGCCATTACCGCCTCGGCAGTCAGGGCGACCGGCGATGACAACAGATTGGGCACCAGCGGTGGCGCCGGCATCGGCGGAGGCTTAACGAGTGACCGCCACGCTCAAGGGCCGGATGGTGATGACATTGAGATCACGATTGACGCCATTTCGGTCGTCCAGGCCATCGGGGGAAAAGGTTGGTGCTCTGGCGGTGGCGGCGGCGCTGGCATTGGCGGTGGCGGTGGTACGAGCAGCAAAGGTGTTGATGGCGGCTCGGCCATACGCATCAACATTGGCGCTGCACTGGCCAAAGGCTCTGGTGGCGGCGTGGGTTGCATCGACACTTATGGTGGCGGCGGCAAAGGTGCACTTTGTGGCCGCGGCGGCGGCGATTCCATTGTCACAGCTTGCAAGTCTGCTGTTTCTTGCGGCAAGGGCAAGAACGGCCAGGAAATTGGCAATTGCACCGTGGACAGAAGTAAGGATATAGACCTTGCGCTCGCCAAGCGTCCCAATCCGGCTTATGCGGGCAACTCTCGTTCAGGTTATCCGCCGTATCCATCCAGACCGGTCATCACGGCTGACTCTGAAAACGCGGTACTTACCGCAGATGGTGACGCCCGTTTCCAGGTGAAGGCCAGGGGCGGTATGGGTACGCTGGCTTACCAGTGGCAAGTATCCATCAGCGGCGGCGCATGGGCAGACATCGTCGATGATGACATCTATTCCGGCGCGACGACGGGTACATTGACACTGACCAGCGCGGCGATCACAGACAGCGGCAAACAATTCCGCTGTGTGGTTAACGACGCAATTTGGCAAGAGGTCGCCAGTAGCGCGGCAACATTGATGCCGCCACGATCATTCGCCGACAACCCTACGGTGCTGCCCTACATGGGGTTAAGTTTTTATTACGGTGACTGGGAACTGGCCTGCGACAACACCCGCACCTGCCGGGCTGCTGGTTATTCCAGCGAGGGTGATGAGTTTCCCCTGTCGGTGCTCCTGACGCGAAACGCCGGCCCCAATGAGCCCGTGACAGGTCAACTGATGATCGGCCAGTATGGAGAAAATCCCTTTCTGGATAGCCTTCCTGATGCATTCAAACTCTCCTTGCGCATCAATGGAAAAGCGGTTGGACAGATTGCGATCTCTTCGCGATCCGCCGATCTGGCGTCCGACCAGGTTACGAAGCTGTTGGCGGCGCTTGTTCGCAAGAGTCGCATCGAGTTTGCGCTGACCGACAAAAATAAAGATCAAGACAACAAGATTGTCTGGCGTCTTTCTGACAGTGGAGCCGCCGCCGTGCTGCTGAAAATGGACGAATACCAGGGGCGCTTTGGCACACCGGGCGCACTTGTCAAGAAGGGAAAGAAGGGTGAAGCAGGCGTATTCCCGCCATTGCCGGTTCCGGTTGTCAAGGTAGCGCCTTTTCACAAGCCGTTGCCCGGCGACGAACATTTTGTTGAGGAGAACCGGGCAGCCTTGCTGGAAGCCATCGGCGCGACCGAATCGGAGGATGGCGCCGCATCCTATCTACCCGAACCTGAAGAGGAGGGAGCGGAAATAACGGCCACCCGCTTGACGAAAACAAAGATGCTGCTCTCGACAGGATGCTGGTTAGCCGCCTATAACGCCGGGTGCGCCTACTGGGTCATCAACTCCACGCCGCCATGGCAGCCCGTTCTGGTCACCGACATCGGTGGAGGTTATGCCGGCAACGACATTTCCCGCGGCGTCATTTCCTCATCCCTAAAGGGGCGCGGACTGGGCGACTGCTGGAGTTCCAACGAATGGACATGGGACGGCGAGCAGTTCGTTCATACCCAGTCATCCACCACCGGAATGTGCAGGCTTATCGCGCCAGGCGGAGCATGGGCATTGCCGACGATTGTCACCGAGGTTCGGCAATAAGCGCCCGACGATCGTTTTCAGGGTAATTCATTCATGCCCCCCGAAGCTGCGGCTATCCGGCGATAGTCGAGGAAGTGCATGCTTGCTCGGTGAGCACGGGATGTGCCGCCATCGCAAGCGCGCGCCGGGACAGATCGCGACCGGAACGTACGGGTAAACCAGTGCAGCATGTCGTTTAAAAAGTTAAGCGCTCACTATCAAACGCTTGTCCTCCACCCGGATTTCAACCGCCCTCTTCCACAAGAGGATGGGGAAAGGACGCCTTGATTTGACGAAGCGCTGTTTTCCTTGTCAAAGGGACGACGCTTGTCTCTTACTTGAGACAGGTTTTGGCGCGCCATCATTTTGCCCGAATGTTTCTCCGAAATGCCTCTATCGCCACCACAAAAACGACATGAAGCCTCATAATAGTAATATTGTTTTCCAGTCGCTCGCTTCATTTCATCTCATTTTTACTTCTTTCTTACTTTGACGCCAAGGATAAAGACCATGACTGCCTACGATGCCGGTTCCTCCGAGACCACTAACCGGTCAAAGTTTTTTCTATTACCGTTTCAGGCTTTGCGCTGGTTGATTCATCAGATTTTCGGTGAGCTGTTCTGGCGGCCACCGCGCTGGGCGGAAAGCGTTGGGCACGGTGTCGGCGCAGTGGCGCGCGGTGCATGGCGTCATCCGATCGTCGCTATTGGTAGCGTTGCAGTACTGGCGGCGTTGATTGCTGGCTGGGTGTGGTGGCAGGCGCAGCCCAAGCCGGTAACGGTAGATTTGAAGGTAACGAATCCGATGTTTACCTACCTTGATACCGAGGAGCCGACGGTCAATCCGCTGAGAATCACGTTTTCGGCGCCGGTAGCGGCGCTGAGCAGTGTTGACAAGGAAGTGACGGCCGAAAACATTACGACATCGCCGACGCTGAAGGGAACGTGGAAATGGGAGGGCGACTCGGTATTGACGTTGCTCCCCGAAAACGACTGGCCGGTGGGCGTCGAATATACGGTGACGTTTTCTCCAAAGATGTTCCGTCCGGAAGCCCGTTTCGACAATTACAAGACGACATTTCAGTCACCGAAATTTGAGGTACGCACTCTGAACGCGCAATTCAATCAGGACCCCATTGACCCCAGTGGTAAAAAAGTTGTGGCGACAGTCTTTTTCTCGCACCCGGTTGATACCGCCGATTTCGAGAAACGGGTCAGTCTGGTGATGGAGGGGCAGGAAAAAGGCGCGCTCGGTTTGGGCGAGAAGAAAACAGCGTTTCAGGTGAGTTACGACAAAAAGAAAATCAGTGCTTATATTCACTCGACGCTGTTACCGATTCCTGAAAAGCCGCAAGTGATGCGAGTGACGATTGAAAAGGGGGCACGTGCCGCAGCCGGCGGCAATACGACAGATGAAGCGTTGACGACGACGGTGAACATTCCCGGTATCGACAGCCTGCAAATTAACGATCTCAGGCCGGCTGTTGTAAACAACGAAAAATTTTTGCCGGAACAAATATTGATGTTGCAATTGTCGATGCTGGTACAGGAACGGCAGGCGAAAGATGCAGTAAAAGTCTGGCTGCTGCCGAGGCAACCACCGGAAGGCTATTTACAGCGCGCGCCGCTGAATACCGACAAGCCGTATCCCTGGGACTATGATGCGATGCGTATCGGCCCGGATTTGCTGAAGAGTGGCGAAGTGGTGAAACTGGAGGCGCTGCCGAGCGAGAACGAAGTAGCCGATACGTTCAGCTACCGTTATCAGGCGCCGCCGGGGCGGTATCTCTATGTGCAGGTACCGAAGGGATTGACGGCGTTTGGCGGGTACCGCCTGGGTAAAGAAATGGCGCGCATCATCAGGGTGCCGTCTTATCCGGCGGTGGCGCAGATCATGTCGGAGGGGGCGTTGTTATCGCTGTCGGGAGAGCGCAAGCTGTCGGTAATGGCGCGCGATGTTCCGGCGATCCGTTATTCAATCGGGCGCGTGCTGCCTCAGCAGTTGCAACATCTGGTCAACAAGAGTTTACTTCGTGGCAGTGATTTTTCAAAACCTCAGTTCTATTGGGGCTTGGAGGAATCTGATATCGCCGAACGTTTTGAAAAAATCATCGAGCTTCCGCAAGCGGAGCCGGGCAAACCACAGTATCGGGCGCTGGATTTGACCGAATACCTTGGCCAGGCCGGCAAGATGCGGCGTGGTATTTTTCTGCTGCGCGTGGAAGGTTACGATCCGAAGACACAGCGGGTTGTTGGAAACCAGAACGACGGACGGCTGGTCATGGTGAGCGATTTGGGATTGATCGAAAAGCAGGCGGTCGATGGTCGTCACGATTTCTTCGTGCAGTCGATTTATCATGGCGGCCCGATCGCCGACGCAACGATCGAAGCGATCGGCCGCAACGGCTTGCCGGTCATGCAAGCGAAGACCGACAGCAGCGGGCATGCAACGCTCCCCAAACTCGATGATTTCCAGAAAGAGCGCGAGCCGGTATTTTTTCTGGTCAGCAAGGGGGACGACAGCAGTTTCTTGCCGTACAGCCGCTACAATCAATTCAATCGCAATCTGAATTATTCACGTTTCGATGTCGGCGGCGCAGTTAACGCAACCGAATCCCGGCAACTGTCGGCGTACCTCTTTTCCGATCGCGGTATTTATAGGCCGGGTGAGGAGATACGCATCGGAATGATTGTGCGAGCGACCGATTGGGCGCAATCGGTGGTGGGGTTGCCCCTGGAACTAGAAGTGATTGATGCGCGCGGGTTGACGGTGCGGCGTGACAAAGTCGCGTTGCCGGAAAGCGGCTTCGGTGAATTACGTCACGCCACGCTCGATACTGCGCCAGCGGGAACGTATACGATCAATTTGTCGTTGGTCAAGAAAGGCAAAGCCAACACGCTGATCGGCTCCACGACGGTGCGCGTGCAGGATTTCGAGCCGGATCGTTTGCGGATGAGTGTACATTTCAGCCAGGGCCCAACCGACGGTTGGGTGTCGCCGGATGATTTGACAGTGCAGGTGTCGTTGCAAAATCTGTTTGCGACGCCCGCCGAAAATCGTCGTGTGCGCGGCTTCCTGTCACTGTCACCAGGCGTGCTGAAATTCGCGCGCTACAAGGACTATCTGTTCGACGATCCGCAACGCGCCAAGGAGCCGGTGTCGGAAGAACTGAGCGCGACGACGACCGATGTGCAGGGAATGGCGACGTTGAAGCTCGATCTGCAACGTTTCGCGCGAGCAACATACCGGGCGAGCGTCGTCGTGCAGGGCTATGAGGCCGATGGCGGCCGCGGCGTGTCGGGCGAAGCGGCGGTGTTGGTATCGGGGCTGGATTATTTGATTGGCTACAAGCCGGACGGCAAGCTGGAGTTCGTGCGCCGCGACAGCACGCGCACGGTCAATTTGTTGGCGATCGGGCGTGACGGAAAACAGCGCGCGGTCGAGGGGTTGAAGTTGCAACACACCGAGCGTCGCTTCGTGTCGATGTTGCTCAAGCAGAACGATGGTACTTACCGTTATCAGTCGAAGGAAAAAGAAATTCTGCTTGATGAAACGCCGCTGGCAGTTGCGGCGACCGGGCATTCGCTGAAGTTGGCGACGGAGACGCCGGGCGCGTACAGTTATGTAGTGCGCGATGGCAACGGGCTGGAATACGCGAGGGTTAATTACAGTGTTGCTGGCGAGGGTAATCTGGCGCGCTCGCTCGACAAGAACGCCGAATTGAAACTGACGTTGTCGAAAGGCGATTTCGCGCCGGGCGAAGAAATCGAAGTTCAGATTGAAGCGCCGTACACCGGCAGTGGCCTGATTACGATTGAACGCGATCGCATCTATGCGCACCGCTGGTTCTCCAGCAAGACGACCAGCACGGTGCAGAAAATCCGGTTGCCGGAAAATGTTGACGGCAATGCTTACCTGACGGTAACGTTCGTGCGCGATCCGGGTTCGGATGAAATCTACATGAGCCCGCTGTCGTATGGCGTGACGCCGTTTTCGGTCAGCCGCGAGCGTTATAAATTGAAGCTCGACGTGGCGACGCCGGAAAAAATCAAGCCCGGTGAAACAGCGACATTCAAAGTAAAGAGCGACAAGGCGGCAAAGGTGGTGGTGTTTGCCGTCGATGAAGGTATTTTGCAAGTGGCGCGGTACAAGGCTGCCGACCCGCTCGGTTACTTCTTCCAGAAGCGAGCGCTTGAAGTGACGACCAGCCAGTTACTCGACCTGATTCTGCCCGAGTTTTCAAAGGTGATGGCCTCGGCCCCGGGCGGCGATGGCGAAGGCGCGTTGGGGCGTTTCCTCAATCCGTTCAAACGCAAACGTGACTCTGCCGTGGCGTACTGGTCTGGCATTGTCGATGTCGGGCCAGACGGAAAAACATTGTCGTGGCAAGTTCCTGAATCATTTAACGGCAGCTTGCGGGTGATGGCTGTGGCAGTGTCGCCGCAGACCGTCGGCGTGTATGAAGGAAACACTGTCGTGCGCGGCGATTTCGTGTTGTCGCCAAATGCGCCGCTGTCGGTGACGCCGGGCGATGAGTTCGATGTTCCGGTTGGCGTATCGAACAATCTGGAAAGCTCCGGAAGCGAAGCCAAAGTCAAAGTGACGCTTGATGCCGACGGACATTTTGAAGTGCTCGGCGACAAAACGATCGAGGCGCCGATTCCGGCGAATCGGGAGGGGGTCGTACATTTCCGCGTGCGTGCCAAACCGCTGCTTGGCTCCGGAACACTGGCATTGATGGCAGGCATCGGCGATAAGAAATCGCGTCTGACGACAGCGGTCAGCGTACGGCCGGCAACGCCTTACCGCCAGGAATTACGGGTCGGAACGGTGGCAGCAGGTAAAGAAGTTGAGGTGCAGACGGCTCGTCGCCTGTTTGCTGATTATCGCAAACTCGATGTCGGTATGTCGGCGTCGCCGTCGGTCATGGCGAGCGGGCTGGCATCGTATCTTTGGGAATTTCCGTATTCGTGCACCGAGCAGTTGGTGTCGCAGGCGGTGCCGACGCTGGTGTTGAGGCATCGACCTGAGCTCGGCGAGATCAAAGCGAAACCCGGCTCAACATTTGAAGGGTTGATAACGACCCTGCGCGCTCGGCAGAACGCAGAGGGCGCTTACGGCTTGTGGGCGGCGAATGCCATCGTTTCGTACCCGGCGAGCGTATGGGTGCAGCAATTTCTCGTTGAAGCGAAAGAGCGTGGCGAAACGATACCCGCCGACATGCTGCAGCGTGGCAACGAATGGCTGCAGGATTTCGCGTTGAGCGAAGGTAATACGTTGTTTGCCGATCAAACGCGAGCGCAAGCGGTATATGTATTGACGCGGCAGGGAATACAAACTTCGGCCATGGCGTCGGCAATCCAAAAGCGTTTGGAAACACGTGATGCGAAGACATGGAAGAACGATCTGGCGGCAGTGTATCTTGCAGCAACGTACAAGATGCTCAAGCAGGATCGCCTTGCCGACAGTGTGCTGGGCGATTTCCGTTTCAACGTCAGCGCAGAAAGCAAGAAGGCGGATGAACGTAATGACCCGTTGGGCGGCGCCCGCGATAACGAATGGTGGTTGTGCAACGATCTGTGCCGCGACGCTGGCGCGTTGTATCTGCTGGCGCGGCATTTCCCCGAGCGCGCCAAGAAGTTACCGGAGAGCGCGTTTACGGGAATGCTCACCGCGCTGTCAACCTATCAGAACACGACGTTCTCATCGGCACAGCTGTTGCTGGCGCTCGATGCCTGGGTAGGGCTGGCGGAAACGTCGGGCAGCGCGAAGTTCCGCGTCAACGAAACGTTGGGCGACAAGACAACCCGTGAGCTGACGTTATCGACAGGATTGATACAGCGTACGTCGTTTGCGCCGGAAGCGGTGAAACTGGCGCTTCGCAATCAGGGCGACATGATGGGGTTTTATACAGTCGAGGCGTCCGGTTTCGATGTTGAACCGCCGACAAGCGATCTACGCGAAGGCGCTGAAATCCTGCGCGAATACACCGACGTCTCCGGTAAGCCGCTGACCTCGGTGGCGCAAGGCGATGAAGTTTATGTTCACCTCAAGTTCCGTGGTTTGAACCGAACCTTCGACGGCATCGGCATGGCGGTGGTTGATTTGTTGCCGGGCGGTTTCGATCTCGTGCTCAATCCGCCGAACGCGGCGGCGAACAGCAACGAGTCGCAGCAGGCGTTGCGGCGCGATACGCCTTCGGATGAAGAATCCGCCGGTGGCGATAGCGATGACCGCGGCGGCGGAGCCGAAGCGGACAGTTGGTCAGCGCCGTTCGGCAACTCGCCGACGAACTGGTTCATCCAATACGCCGATATGCGGGAGGATCGTATCGTGCTGTACGGATTCCTTGAGGCCAAGAGCCACGAATTCGTCTATAAGATTCGCGCTACCAATGTCGGAACTTACACATTGCCGCCGGCCTACGCCGAAGGTTTGTATCGCCGCGATGTGCGAGCGCGCAGCTTGCCGGGCGGCAAGCTGACGGTGACACCGGTGGCGAAGAAGTAGGCGTCGGAGGATTGTGCTCGTGAACAGTCTGATTGTTAAGGCACTTAGCTTGGCTTTCCTCTTCCTGCTTCCGGGAATGGTGCAGGCTCAGCATGATATGGGCGCTATATCCATCAACATAGGGCTTATTTTAGGACTGAATTTTCTGATCTTCTTGTACGTTTTTTACCGTTGCGCTTTTTTGATCGCGTTGCTGCACCTTTTCGTTGTGGTCATCGTCTTCGCTGGGTATATTGCTTTTTCGGTAAAGGTGGTCGGAGATTCTCCGGTAGATGGGTGGTTCTTCATTTTTTTGACTTATCTGATACTTGTTGTTTTGCCTGTGGCAGTAGCGTATTTTCTGATTAGAAAGAAGAAAAGGGACGGCGGTTGGTTATGATTGTAAATCTGCGCGGGCTGGGGCGCGCGTAGCAAACCTCAACGGCCAGGAGATACGCCTGATCATGTCACTTCTTCGCTACTGCGACCGACGTACTTTCAGGATATTCGGCGGGGTGGCGCTGGCGATAACAGTTCTAGTGATTGTTATCGCCGCCATCCGCCACTGGCCGAAATCGTCGTTGCGTGAGGCGGTTCCGTCGTCGGTTGCGGTGTACGATACGCGCGGCGCGCTGTTGCGGCTGACGTTGGCGCGCGACGAGCAATACCGTTTGTGGGTGCCGTTGGCTGAAATTCCGCCGGAACTGATCGAGGCGGTCAAGTTGCATGAAGATCAGTATTTCGATTATCACCCGGGCGTCAATCCCTGGGCGCTCATGCGCGCTGCGGCCAGAACGTATGGCGGTGGCGCGCGGCAGGGTGCTTCAACGCTGACGATGCAGTTGGCGCGGAAACTCTACAAACTCAATACGCGCACGCCGTGGGGCAAGATCAAGCAAATTGCTTGGGCGTTGAGCCTGGAGGCGCGCTACAGCAAGGAAGAAATTCTGGAGGCGTACCTCAATGCGGTGCCTTACGGGCAGAATATCGAAGGCGCTGCCGCTGCCAGCCTGATTTATTTCGGCAAGCGGCCGCAGGCGTTGAGCTTGCCGGAGATTTTGACGCTGGCGGTGGTTCCGCAAAGCCCCTTGTCGCGAACGCCGAACGACGAAGCGCAAACGCGGCTGGGCGAAGCGAGGATGCGCCTGTTTGAACGCTGGGCAGAAAAGCACCCGGAAGCGCAGGCGCAGGCTGGCCTGGTGTCGGCGCAACTGAACCTGCGCGGTAAAACACGATTGCCGTTCGAAGCGCCGCACTTCACGACGATGCTTTTAGTGGAGGACGCACAACGATCGACAGAAATACAGACGACGCTTGACTTGCGTTTGCAGAAGTTGCTGGAGCGGCAGATGCGTCATTATTTACTGCGAGTTCAGCAGCAAGGGTTGAAAAACGGCAGCGCGCTGTTGGTCGATTGGACGACGATGGAAGTCAAGGCGTGGCTCGGCTCAGCGAATTTTTTTGATGCCTCGATGGAGGGACAAGTCAACGGTGTGCTTGGAAAACGCTCGCCGGGTTCGACGCTGAAACCGTTTATCTACGCGCTGGCGCTTGATCAAGGTATTCTGCACCCCATGACGGTGCTGAAAGATTCGCCGCAAAGCTTCGGCCCGTTTACGCCGGAAAATTTCGACGGAAGGTTCGCTGGGCCGATCAGTGCGCAACAAGCGCTGATCCGATCGCGCAATATTCCGGCGGTTGTCGTCAATGCGCAACTCAAACGACCGACGCTTTACGATTTTCTCAAGAGCGCGCATATTGCTGGGATGGCGAGCGAAGCGCATTACGGGTTGGCGCTGACGTTGGGCGGCGGCGAAGTGACGGCGGCCGAGTTGGCGGCGTTGTATGCGATTCTGCCCAATCAAGGGCGCTGGCGGCCGCTGGTGACGCGTAAGGGTAATGCTGATTTGTCGGCGCCGTCGCAAAAACTGTTGTCGGAGGACGCTGCGTTCATCGCGCTCGACATGCTGGAAAAAAATCCGCGGCCCGATATAGCCTACGCCGGACGGGTGATGCCGTTGCCGGTTGCCTGGAAAACCGGTACGTCGTGGGGCTTCCGCGATGCGTGGACGGCGGGCGTGTTCGGCCGTTATGTGTTGGTCGTCTGGCTCGGCAATTTCGATGGCAGCAGCAATCAAGCGCTGGTTGGCGTTGATGCGGCGGCGCCGTTATTCTTCAGTATCGCTGATGCGCTGATGGCAACCGATAACACGATTGCGGTGGCGCGCCGCCAACCCGAGAACGCAATCCAGCTCGATGTCTGCCAGGCTTCCGGCGATTTGCCGAACGTCGATTGCCCGCGTACCGTCAAGACTTGGTACATCCCAGGCGTGTCGCCGATTAAAGTTTCCGAGTTACATCGCGCGGTAATGGTCGATACGCGTACCGGGCTGATGGCGTGCCCGCCGTACGATTCCCGTTTCGTCAAGCGCGAGGTTTTTGAATTCTGGCCTTCCGATTTGCGTCGGCTGTTTGCGCAAGCCGGTATCCCGCGACGTGTGCCACCGCCACCTGCCGATTGCGGTAAAGGCGATGTTGGTACGGCGGGCATAGCGCCAAAAATCATGTCGCCACTAACCGGCGTAACTTATCAACGGCGGCTTTCCCGCGGCAACGATGAAGACAGCAATGGCATCACGTTGCAGGCAATAGCCGACGGCGATGTCGAAACACTGTACTGGTTTTTCGAAACCAGTTATCTTGGCGCCAGCGCCTCGGGCAAAGATTTGCTCTGGAAAAATGCGCCGTCCGGCCGCCATACACTGCGCGTGGTTGACGATCATGGACGCGCGGATACACGGTCGGTGACGGTGGAGTTGGTACCGTAGGTGTTTTCATTTGACTTACGACTAAATAAAACGATAATCTTTCCATGCCCACCAAAAACGCGGCCATCCGCTTCGACCATCCCATCGATCCCGCTGTGCGAGCGCGAATTTTGTCGGAGTTGCAAGCCATCGAAACGCGCCACGACGTGACCGTTCTTTTCGCCTGCGAATCAGGCAGCCGCGGCTGGGGTTTCGCTTCGCCCGACAGCGATTACGACGTGCGCTTTATCTATGTGCATAAGTTATCGTGGTATTTGAGCGTTGACCCGGGGCGCGATGTGATCGAGGTGCCGATAAGCGGCGATCTTGACATCAATGGCTGGGATCTGCGCAAGGCCCTGCAATTGTTGCGTCGCTCCAATCCCGTCTTGCTTGAATGGCTGCGCTCCCCTATCGTTTACCGTGAAGATGTTGAAGTTGCGTCAAACTTGCGTACGCTGGCTGAGAGATGTTTTTCAGAAGCGCGCGGTTATCACCACTACGTTTCGATGGCGAAGAAAAATTTTCGTAGTTACCTGCAAGGTGATGATGTGCGCTACAAGAAATACCTTTATGTATTGCGCCCTCTGTTTGCTGCACGCTGGATTCGCGAAGGGCGTGGCGCGCCACCGATGTGTTTCGCCGAGCTGGCTGAAGCTACACTCACTGATTGCGCGCTGTTGGACGAGATCAATCGTTTGCTTGACATCAAAATGCGCGTGGGAGAAGCAACGACCAGCCCGCGCTGGAGCGGCCTGCATTCTTTCATTGAAAGTGAGCTGACGGTGGCTGAGGCATATCGGCCAAGCGGTTCACGTTGCGACAATGCGGCGGCGCTTGATGCTTTCCTTGCTCATACCATTCTGAATAAAGAAAAAGGGTGGTTAGCTCAATAGATTATTGATAGATTGGAGTTCGTGCGCCCCATCAATTATGCGTGATTGGAAGACTTGAGAGTTACTCCGTTGATCTTGATTCCTTTTTTAAAAGCAGCATTAATTCCTTTTTTTGCACAGGCAATGATCCAATCTTCTATGGATTCATATTCAGAATAATCTATACCCAAGGTTATAAATTTAGAAGCATCCAAGTCTGGCCTGACAGCAAATTTTTTTCTGCTGACACCATATTTTGCCTGTTCTAATGTGGGTATCGGTATCACAATACTTATCTCTCGTTCTTTTGTGGTCGGATACGTATTTCCTCTTGTATAAACTCCAATCCATTCAGATTTCCCGAAAACAAGAGGAAAAGCCAATGTCCAGTCAGAAATCATGGAAGTGTCCATGCCTTGTATTGCTTTTTCTGCATGTCTATGGATTTCCATTACGGAGTTCTCGTTGGGATGATAGAAATCAATAATTTGTGGTGATGGTCGTATCTTTATTTTCATTTGCAATCTTTCTCACTAAGACCATAGCCCGTACAGGGGTGAGCCTCCTATTCCCAATAGCGGGATAAACGAAAGACTGCCAATAACGTAAGCCAAGCTTCCTACAGATTCCGCTTTGCTGTTTTTTGGCTCTGACAAGATAGAACTCCTATCATTAAAAGATCGATGTCGCGACGCGCTTTATACTATCATGGGTGTCTTATGACGACAAACGCAGGGGGCGGGATAGCCTTTACGCTATCTGTCGCTGCCTTCAATCATCTCCATGCGCGGGATACGCGCCTGGCAGTTGCCGTAAGCCTGTTCAACGGTGACGAGCACTGCGTTTCGCGCCGTCGGCCAGATTTTTCTTGTTTCGTCGTTTGCTCCGACGATAGCGGCGATCCCATTGATTCGCGCCCGTCGCTGTTGCTCGAAGTCGATGAACAACATACCGATATGAGGGTTCGACAGAATGTTTCCGAGGCTGTTGTAAAGGCCGTTGCCGGAATGGTCGGGAAAAATCAATTGCCGCTCGTTAATGGTCTTGAGCGCCGGCAGCGGCGTGCCCGACGTGTCGTATTCACGGCCGCGAAAGCTGGCGTCGCAATGCCCGTCCGCGCTCGCCGTCGCAATGAAGAAGAAAGATTGAGCTTCGATGAAACGCGCCATTGATGTAGAAATGAGCGTGCTCATCATGGAGGACAAATTGCGTTCATCCCAGCGATAACGGCCGGGGAAACGACGGCGCATCTCCAGCTCGCCCGTGTGTCCCAAAGGGTTGTCTGGGGCAGCAGCACGACCGGTTTCGGCGCGAGCGCTTCTGCCTTTTATATCAAAACCTTTCTGGTCGTCCATATTGAAAACCTTTTGCACTCTCGTCTGATAGACATATAATATCAAACAGCCAGCGATAGAGCAGAGAATGGAAATCAACATCAAACGAGTGTACGAACCCTGGTCGAAACAGGATGGTTTTCGGGTTCTGGTGGACAGGCTGTGGCCCAGAGGCATTGCCAAAGATAAGGCCCACATTGACTTGTGGCACAAAGACATTGCGCCCAGCAACGAACTGCGTACATGGTTTCACCATGAGGTTGTGAACTGGCCGGAGTTTCAGCGCCGTTACCGGGATGAACTGAAAGCGATGCCAGAAATTGTAGCTGCTTTTTGTGCGCAACTGGCGGGTAAAAAGAAAGTGACGCTGCTGTACGGCGCGAAAGATGAAGAACGGAATCAGGCTGTTGTGTTACGGGCGTTTCTTTGTGCGGGGTTAAGCCAATAGGACGGTTTTGATTTCATCAAGCGCTTTCTTGCACCATTGCCTCAATCCTAGCCTTCCCCTGCAACTAGAAGACAGAACAAAACACCTTTCTCGCATGCGAAGGAGGCGGCAGGCAATACCGCAAAGGCGTAAGCAGTCGAATCGAAAATGTTCTATTGACCCCAACCACATTGACCGCTACTGAAGCGCGCACGATGCTTTTGATCTGATCGCTCCAATCATCTTACCCCTGAGACCGTTGATCTCGTCTTCGGTACGGCAGACTTGTTCGGCCTTCACCTCGTCCGTATTTCGAACCTGATAAAAAGACAGCCGACAATTCTGGGCGATTGTCTTGGGCTGTGCCTGTTCCAGGCGGTTTATGAAGGCCTGGCCGCGAGCAAGAATCTGACAAGTCAATTCCTCGGAAACGGTGTCACTCAGGCGAGTGCCCAACAGGTTGAGCAAAGCGTTGGCGGCGGTCTCACTTTTGCCGACACCAATCGTGCTGACTGCAAGTTCCGTGGCCCAAGGCTCAGGGCACAGCTCACGTTTTCTTGCTTCCTGGATTGAAGAAATCTGCGACTTTATTGCTTCGGCCATGATAAGCCCTTCGGCAAAACGAACCAGCTTTACTTCGTTTGCCATAGCGACTGCAGTAGCCAGATCCTGGGTGGGAATCAACGACTGATCACCAGACGCCTGATAGTAACATTCCTCATCGCCTTCCTGATCTGAGTTTGACTCAAACGATTCTATCCATGAACCTAATTCCTTGCGAACTTCATCTTCAGTGCGACGGTGTCTCTCGTTTACATTGCGATAGTGCTCAACAATCGTTCTGGACTGTGCGCGCTTCAAACGGCTGAAGGCAGCGTTGCGGTGAATAAAAAGCTGGCAGCTTAACGATTCACTGGCGGCGCCGTCCAGTTTGAGCCCCAACATGTTGACCAGCGTTTCGGCAGTGGCGTCACCATGGCCGGCACCCATCGCATCAATCGCAAATTCCACATCCGGGCCGGGGCACACACCAGATTTTTCCCGCCCCTGCTCAAAAAGGACGACGCGCTCGGCAAAGCGAACGTGTCTCACTTCGTTGGCGTTTGCGGCGGTTACATTTTGCGCAGATTGTAAAGATGCGCAACCGGTGCTCATGAGCGCAAGGAGCGACAGAATAAAAATTGTTTTCATTTCGTGCTTTCTATTGGGATTATCAAATCTCGCACGACAGGCGACATGGCAAGACAAAGCCGATAAAACGTAAAGATTTGTACAGTTTACTATAAGTGAGGAAAGAATTGCGCTGGGTCAACAGACTCGCAACGCCAAAATCGCTTCCCGGTTTGACGATGAAAAAACTTTTCCGGCAGCTTCCTGCCAGGGCAACCATTGGCTTTGCAGATGCTCGCGCGGCGACAGCGTGACGGCGCATGGTGCGGGAACGAGGAAGGTGAAACGGTGCTCTATGTTGTGCGTTGTCCCGGGCGGATAGCGGTAACGCCATTGCTCATAAATCGAATAGGTGGTTTGATGGCAGGCATCGTGCAGTTGACCGTCGCGCGCGGCGTCGAGACCGCTTTCTTCAAACAGTTCGCGTCGCGCTGCGTGCAGCGGTGTTTCGCCGGGCTCGAGGCTGCCGGTGACCGATTGCCAGTAATCGGGAAAGTCGGCGCGCTCCAGCAGCAGAATGTCGAGGCGCGGTGTGTAAATAACAACCAGTACCGACTCCGGACGTTTGTAGTGTGACATTCGAGTATCAGAGGTCAGGAATCAGGAAACAGAAAGCCATCTCGCGCGAAGACGCGAAGGGAAAATCTCTCTTCTCCCGTTTGCGGGAGAGGAGTAGAGGAGAGGGCTTTCTTCCTTTGGAAGGCTTCGTTATTTCGTTCCTCATAATAACGCCTTTCTGATACCTGATTCCTCGCTGTTAACCCCATTCCCACCCCGACCCTCCCCTTGAAGGGGAGGGAGGTTGTTCTTTTTCGCGGCTTCGCACCTTCGTGTGCGGCCGAACCGTCACGTTTCGCTCGCGGCTAAGGTCACGCCCACTGCGGCCTACGAACTCTGCGGTCAATTACGTCACCGTCGTGTATCGTCGCGCGTGTGATCGACGAACACCCAGAACGGCAGGTCAGACGAGCGCCAGTAGTCGATGGCCTCTTCGAGGGTTTCGCGCAGGGTAAGCCAATCGTCGGCGGCGAGTTTCTCGAAAGGCGCGGTATGTTTCAAGTGAAGCACGACGCCGGTGTCGCCAAACCACACCTCGTCACATAAAACGTCGTAGAGAGCGTCCCAGTTATGTCCGAAATAATCCGGGAAATCCAGCGTATCGGCAAACTGTTTGAGCAATTGAGCTTTGTTCTGGATGTCGGCGATATCGACAACAAGGTAACGCAGCATTGATTTTTCGCGTGCTTCAGCAAGGCGGGTGGCGGCTTCGGGGGTTTTGAGAGGATGAATGCCAGCCCGGTTAAGGTCGTTAAGGTTGAACGGTTTCATTGCGAATGAGTCGAAAGCTCCGGTAATGATCGGCGGTGTAATAGCAAAGATCAGGCTCTGACGGCTTTCTGCCGCCGCAGACGATGCGGCGAGCGCCGCGATCTACGGCACCGGGTGTCGGTACGGTATATTCGCGGTAATAACCATGCGGTTTCGTTGGCAACTGTTTTTCACGATTGCTGAACACGATGCCGTCGCGGCTGTAAGAGAAAGGGCCACCTTGATAAATCAAGCTCAGCGTTTTCCGGGCTTCGGGCGGAAGCTGCGGAACAGAAGCGGTTTCGGTGGCTGGTGACGTTTCCTTTGTCGTTACCTTGGTGGCGGGTACTGCTTCCTTTGTGACCGCTTCAGCGGTTGGCGGCGCTTCTGTTTTTTCTGTGCACGTGGACAGGTAGCTCAAGCCGAAAAGCAGGACAGCTACCAGAAGAACAATGGCCGCGAAGCGGTACAAAGTTGAGGAAGGCATTTCAGTTTTTCATGGCGTCGCTCGCTCGCACCCGAATGTGCAGGTCGCGTAGCTGCTGCTCGGTGACCGGCGTCGGCGCCTCGACCAGCAAATCCTGCCCACGCTGGGTTTTCGGAAACGCGATCACGTCACGAATCGATTCGGCGCCGGTCATCAGCGTCAGAATGCGATCCAATCCGAAAGCAATGCCACCGTGCGGCGGCGTGCCGTATTGCAATGCTTTCAACAGGAAGCCGAATTTGCGTTCCTGATCTTCCTTGGAGATTTTCATCGCGTCGAAAACTTTGGCTTGAACTTCTTCACGATGGATACGCACCGAACCGCCGCCGATTTCCCAGCCGTTCAACACCACATCGTAGGCTTTGGCCAGCGCTTTTTCTGGGTCGGTCGTGAACAGGTTTTCGTGACCGTCTTTCGGTGCGGTGAACGGGTGATGGCGCGCTGCCCAGGTCTTGGAGTCTTCGTTGAATTCAAACATCGGGAAATCAACCACCCACAAAGGCTTCCAGCCCTTTTCGGCAAGACCGAGTTGGTGTCCGACTTTGGCGCGCAAGGCGCCGATCGCGTCGTTGACGATTTTTTCGTGGTCGGCGCCGAAGAAGATGAGGTCGCCGTTTTGCGCGCCGGTGCGTTGCAGAATTTCGTGTAGCACATTTTCCGGCAGGAATTTCACAACGGGCGATTGTAGGCCAGTTTCATTGGCTTGCGTACTGTCGTTGACCTTGATGTAGGCCAATCCTTTCGCGCCGTAGATGGCGACGAAGGCGGTGTAATCGTCGATTTCTTTGCGCGACAGTTTGGCGCCGCCCGGCACTCGCAACGCGACGACACGACCATACGGCATGTCGGCGGCAGAACGGAAGACTTTGAATTCGACCGTCTTCATCAAATCGGTCAGTTCGGTGAATTTGAGCGGCACGCGCAGGTCGGGCTTGTCCGAACCGTAATCGCGCATCACTTCGGCGTAAGGCAGGATCGGGAATGGAGGCAGATCAATATCGAGCGCTTCCTTGAACATCGTACGCACCAAACCCTCCATGATCTCGCGGATTTCGTGCTCGTCGAGGAACGACGTTTCGATGTCGATCTGGGTGAATTCGGGCTGACGGTCGGCGCGTAAATCTTCGTCGCGGAAACATTTGACGATTTGATAGTAGCGATCGAAACCGGCCATCATCAGCATTTGCTTGAAAAGCTGCGGCGATTGCGGCAGCGCGTAAAAATAGCCGTGATGAATCCGCGACGGCACCAGAAATTCGCGCGCGCCTTCCGGCGTTGACTTGTAAAGCATCGGCGTTTCGATGTCGATGAAGCCATGCGCGTCGAGATAGCGGCGCGCCGCCATCGCGGTTTTGTGACGCAGTTTCAGATTGCGCTGCATCGGTGCGCGACGCAGATCGAGGATGCGATTTTCCAGTCGCACGGTTTCCGACAAATTGTCGTCGTCGAGCTGGAACGGTGGCGGCAGCGACGGATTGAGCAGCGCGATGTCGTGCGCGAGCACTTCAATGGTGCCGGAAGTCAGATTGGGATTGATCGTGCCTTCGGGGCGACGACGCACCAGACCGGTGATGCGGACAACGTATTCATTGCGCAGTTTTTCGGCGGTGGTGAAAGGGTTGGGGCGATCCGGGTCAAAGACGATTTGCAGTAAACCTTCGCGGTCGCGCAGGTCGATGAAAATCACGCCGCCATGATCACGACGGCGGTGCACCCAGCCCATCACGGTGATGGTTTGGTTCAGATAACGATCGTCGATCAGCCCGCAGTAATTGGTACGCTTCAAAATAGTCTCCGCTAGAATACGCACACGGCTGGGTACGATGTGCGCTTAAATCGCTATTTTAAAACGAAAAGTGGATAGGCGATTTACCGGAAGGCGCTGAAAAGCGCCGGGCGCCCTGACGGGATCAGGAAACCGGCGGCACAGTGGGTGGTGGCGCGGGGATGACAGGCGTGTGGTGGGGCAGTGGCGCGTGGTGATGCGGTTCGAGTACGCCCATCGAGACGACGTACTTCAGCGCCTCATCGACGCTCATTTGTAGCTCGCGCACCTGCGATTTCGGCAACATGACGAAATAGCCGGATGTCGGGATAGGTGTGGTTGGGACATACACGCTGATGTAGGGTTCGTCGAGTTGGTCGGCGATTTCCTTGGCGGGGCTGCCGGTCTGGAAGGCGATGGTCCACGAATCTTTGCGCGGAAACTCGACCAGCAGTGCTTTGCGGAAGGCGCTGCTTTTGTTGGACAGGATGGTTTCGCTGACTTGTTTGACGCTGGAATAAATCGACTTGACGAACGGAATGCGCCCAAGAAAGGCTTCCCAGAGGGCGATCAGGCGCGCACCGAAAATATTGGCGGCAATAACGCCGGTGGCGAGCAGGATCAGGAAGCCCATGACAACGCCAAGTCCCGGGATATGAAAGCCCAGTACCTGTTCGGGACGCCAAGCGTAGGGGATCAGCAGCATTGTCTGATCCAGCGCCGAGAGCAGGAAATACAGCACCCAGAGCGTGATGCCGAGGGGGATCCAGACCAGCAGTCCGGCGATCAGGTAGCGTTTCATCGGGCGGGTTTCAATGGCAGGCGCAGTTGGCGGCGCAAGCGGGCGGCGGCGCTTCGACGGCCTTGCCTTCCGGTTTCAGCGGACAGGCGGGAGCGGATTTACTCTTAAAATCGGTGGCATACCAACCGCTGCCTTTCAGTTGAAAACCGGCGGCGGACACCAGCTTGGTCAACGTAGCTTTGCCGCAAGCGGGGCAATCGGTCAGAGCGGGGGCGGACATTTTCTGCAGGGCTTCAAGAGTATGCCCGCAGTCAGTACAACGGTATTCGTAAATAGGCACAAGAATCTCCAAGTCAGAAAAAACACAGGCCGGAAATCCGGCGATCACTATATTGGGGAGAGAACACTTTTTTGCAAGCTGCGAGGCGCTATGCGTATGAAAAACTGCGCCACAACTTTTTATTTTGCCCAAGTTCACCGCGCGTGGCAAGGTAAAGCGGGAATCGAGGGTAACGCAAATCCATAAAGAAGCGGTAATCGGGGCAGAAGTCGATTCCGAACCTGGCGCGTTTCTGATTTTTCTGACGACGAAGGGTTGTATGAAATTCACACAACCCTTCAATGAATTTGGCTCCCCGACCTGGGCTCGAACCAGGGACACACGGATTAACAGTCCGTTGCTCTACCGACTGAGCTATCGGGGAAGAGGCGCAATTCTAGCAAAAGAATATCGCCGGGGAAAGCGAAAAATACCGGCGGTGAGAAGAAATGGCGAAAATAGGACAACAGGAAGGGCTTCCGAAAGCGTTTCAGCTTTGCAACAGAAAGATGGCTGGGCGTTTCTGGTAGCTCGCGGCGTTGACGGTGCGCCATTCCCGGACGGAGCGGGTGATGACTGATTCACTTGGGAGGGTGAGGTCTGCCGCGACGCATAGACGCGAATCGGGATGCAGCGCGCGAATGATGGTGGCGAGCAGCGCAGTGTTTCGGTACGGTGTTTCGATGAAAATCTGGGTGGCGCGCTGTTGTTGACGCGATTCCAGTTCCAGACGGCGCAGGGTTTGAGCGCGGGCGTCCTCAGGGATCGGCAGGTAGCCGTGAAAAGTGAAACGCTGTCCATTCATACCGGCGGCCATCAGCGCCAGCAGCAGCGATGAGGGGCCGATCAGCGGTTTGACGGAAACGCCGCAACGATGGGCGAGCGCGACGAGCGGCGCGCCGGGATCGGCAACGCCCGGGCAACCGGCGTCGGTCAGAATACCCAGATCGGTTCCGGCCAGACAGGGCGCAAGCAACGCGGCGAGCGCGTCCGTAGTTTCGGTGGCGCTGGCGGGATCATCGGAAGATAAGGGCGGCAAAGGCCGGATATCGAGTTCGGCAATGGGGCGAGGCAACTCAAGCGTTTTGAGAAAAGCGCGCGCCGGTTTTGGCGTTTCGACCGCCCAGTGGGTGAGGCGGCGGGCGACATCAAGGGTTTGCGTCGGTAACACGGTTTCCGGCGCAACGGCGCCCAGCAGATTGGGGACGAGGTGCAGTGTGCCGGTCGTCATGGTGTAGAACGGTGAAAAATAAGCGATTGATGCAACAGCGGATTGATGCCTTCGGCGCGCAGCAGCCGCGCCAGCGCGATCAGCGGCAGACCGATCAAGGCGGTGGGGTCGTCGTTGTCGATGCGCTCGAACAACGCGATGCCGAGGTCTTCGGAGCGCGCCGAACCAGCGCAGTTGTAAGGCTGCGCGGCATGGAGGTAAGCCTCGATCTCGGCGTCGGTCAGCGTTCGATAGGTTGTGGCGATATCGACGCGCACGCTGCGGCAGCGCCGCGCCTGCGGGTTGAACAGCGCCAGCCCGGTTCGGAAGAGAACGGTTTTTCCCGACAACATTCGCAATTGCTCGCGGGCATTATCGAAATCGCCGGGTTTTCCGACAGCGACGCCGTCGCAATCGGCTACCTGATCGCCGCCGATAATCAGTGAATGAGAGGGACAATCGCTTTGCCGCGCGACCGCTCTCGCCTTGGTTTCGGACAGTCGCAAAACCAGTTGCGACGGTGTTTCCCCGAACAACGGTGTCTCGTCGATCGCGGGCGCACAAACGCTGAACGGCAGATTGAAGCGCTTCAGTAATTCCTGCCGATACGGCGAGGTCGAGGCAAGAACCAGATGGAAGGTGGGCGGGGCGTCCATGTTTTGCGTCTGAATTTTAGTCAGAAAGAACGATACCAGATTTTCGGGCGTGATCAGAATACGCGCGGGTTTTTCTGCTTTCTACTCTTGTCGGCATAGACGGTAAGCGACATTGGCGGGATAATATTTCGTAAATTCGATTTGAAGTGTTTTATCGTTATTTCACAGACTATGCGAAAACTGACCGTTCCGCCGCTCATCATGGATCGACTCGCCCGCTGGATGCCGGGGCTGCCGGAACTGTTGAGCTATAACCGCAAGCCGCTCAAGCGCGACCTCATCGCCGGATTGTCGGTGGCGGCGGTGTGTTTACCGGTCAGTATCGCGTATGCGCAGTTGGCGGGGTTCAGTCCGGTGGTGGGGCTTTACAGCACGATTCTGCCGATGATCGTTTACGCTTTCTTCGGCTCGTCGCGGCAACTGATCGTCGGGCCGGACGCAGCCACCTGTGCGATGATCGTGGCGACGCTGACGCCGCTGGCGACGGCGAGCGACAACCCCGATTACTACCATGCGCTGGCCGTGTCGCTGACCTTATTCACTGGCCTCTTTTGCATTCTGGCGGGGCGCTTTCGTTTGGGGTTTCTGGCCGATTTATTGTCACGCTCCATTCTGGTGGGGCTGCTGAACGGCGTCGCGGTCATCATCATCGTCGGGCAGTTGGGAAAAGTTTTCGGCATCGCCGTTGAAGGAAAGAATGTCGTCAGACAACTGATTTCGTTTGCCGATAAAATACAAGAACCGCATTGGCCGACGCTGTTGCTCTCTCTTGGGTTGGCGCTTCTTTATCTGGTGTTGATACGTTTCTGGCGCAAAGGACCGTCGGCGTTGATCGTGGCGGTGGTCGCAGTAGCTGTCAGTTTCGCGCTCGATTTGGCGGGGATGGGCGTGGCGGTGATCGGCAACATTCCGTCGGCGCTGCCGAGCTTGCATTGGCCGGCGCTGCCGCCTGAGTCCTGGGGAACTTTGCTGCCGGCAGCGGCAGCGTTGGCGTTCATCAGTTTCAGCAGCGCCACCTTGACCGGACGTAGTTTCGCTGCCAAAAATGGGTACGATATCGATAGCAACAAAGAACTCTATGCGCTTGGCGCTTCGAACATCGCGTCAGCGCTGTCGCAGGGATTTGCGATCAGTGGGGCGGATTCGAGAACCGCGGTGAATGATGCGGCGGGCGGCAAGACGCGGATGGTGCAGATTTTCGCGGCATTGGCGATTTTGCTGGTGTTGCTGGTGTTGACCTCGCCACTGGCGCACCTGCCGACGGCGGCGCTCGGCATCATTCTGATCTTCAGCGCCATCAAGCTGACCGATTTCAGAATCTACGCCGAACTCTACCGCGTTAGCGCTTCGGAGTTTCGGATTGCGCTGGTGACATTGCTGGCGGTGGTGCTCATCGGTGTGATGCCGGGGATTTTGCTGGCGGTATTGCTGGCGCTGGTTCGTTTTCTGACGCGAACGGCGCGGCCTGTGGATTATCGCCTCGGTTTGATCGAATCACAGGGTGATTTTTATGAGATCGAACATTACCCGGAAGCGAAAGAAATTCCCGGTTTGCTGTTTTATCGTTTCGAAGCGTCGTTGATTTTTTTCAACGCCAATTATTTCAAGCAGCGCGTGACGGAACTGGTCGAAACTTCGGAAACGCCTGTTCGCTGGGTGGTGGTCGATGGGCGCTCGATCAACAACATTGATTTGACGGGCGCGCTGGCGCTGTACGATTTGGGAAAAACACTGGCAGCGCGCGGCGTTGTTCTGGCACTGACCGGACGCGCCGAGAAAATCATGAAATGGATGAGGATGCAACGAGGCGACAACACCTCATTGCCCGTGCGGCTGTTCCAGAACCGGCGACTGGCGCTCGAAGCCTACCGTGAGATGATCGCGACGGAGGAAAAGAGGCTTGAGGGAAATTAGCCGCTCAAAAATTTTCGTGGCCTTCGTGTTTTTCGTGGCTCAAATGATTCTAAACCGACTCACGAATCAGTGTTTGCAACAATTCGAGCCGCTTGGGGTGAATGCCGCCTTCGTGTAACGCTTTCTGCACGGCGCAACCGGGTTCTCTGTCGTGTCGGCAATCACGGAAGCGGCAATGCGCGACCAGCGGCGCGATGTCTTTGAATGCGTCGGTCAGTTCGTTGGGCGTCAGATGCGCCAGGCCGAAAACTTTCATTCCCGGAATGTCGATGATCCATCCGGAGCGGGGCGTCGGCAACGGATACAGCGTAGCGGAGGTCGTCGTGTGTTTGCCGCTGCCGAGAGCCTTTGATACCGCCGCTGTTTCGCTGTACGCTCCGGGAAAAAGCGCATTGATCAATGTTGACTTGCCCATACCCGATTGGCCGATAAGAACGCTTTGCTGTTGCTCCAGCCAGGGCCAGAGCGCGGCCACGTCGTTCTTGGCGCAGGTTTCAACGACCGGATAACCGAGCGCCTCATACGGTTTGAGGCGGTTGCGCAGAACGGGAAAACCGGGGAGGTCGCGCTTGTTGGCGATCAGCACGAAGCGACAATGTGTGGCTTCAGCGGCGACGATCCAGCGGTTGAGCAGCATTTCGTCGAGCGCAATATCGGGTGCGACGACACCAAGAATCTGGGTCGCGTTGGCGGCGATCAATTTTTGACGGACGGCATCGGAGCGATAAAAAAGATTTTGCCGAGGTTTTAAGGCGGTGATGGCGTTGCCGCCGCTGACGCGCCCGACTTCTACTTTGTCGCCGCAGGCCAGCGCTGTATTCCGTCCTTTCAAAACGCAGTCGAGGCGATTACCGCCATCGAGCATCACCGTGTAATGGCGGCGAAAAGTTTCGACGATTAATCCGTGCAGCGTTTTGTTTCCGACAGCGCTCACTTGGGCTCGGTTGGGTAATTCAGTCAGGTGACGCCATCGGCGCGTTGAAGCGCACGCAGGTGCGCAATCCGAATCGCCGCCGGCGGGTGTGAATCATAGAACGCCGAATGAACAGGATCGGGCGTCAGCGTTGCGGCATTGTCCTCATACAAGCGCACCAGCGCTTGTTCCAGCGAGGAAGCGGAAGCGTGAGTAACGGCATAGGCGTCGGCTTCAAATTCGTGGCGTCGCGAATAAGCTGCGCCTAGTGGCGTGAACAAAAAAGTGAAGACGGGCAATGCCAGCATGAACAAGGACAACGCAACGCCGGGACGCTGCATGGCCGCGTTCACTTGATCGGCAGGAATGCCGAGGCCGCCGAAGAACCACGGTTGCTGCATCAGCCAAGCCAGCAGCGCCAGAAAAGCCAGCGACAAAAGTGCCGAAAAGATGATGCGTTTTTTAATGTGATTACGCTTGAAATGCCCCAGTTCATGCGCTAATACGGCTTCGATTTCATCTTCATCCAGTCGATTGAACAGTGTATCGAAAAATACAACGCGCTTGGCGCGACCGAGGCCGGTAAAATACGCGTTGCCGTGGCTGCTGCGGCGGCTGCCATCCATCACGAACAAACCGCTGGCGGTGAAGTCGCAGCGGGTAAGCAGCGCTTCGATGCGAGTGCGCGCCGAGCCTTCGGGCAGCGGCTCGAATTTGTTGAACAGTGGCGCGATCAGCATCGGGTAGATAACCAGCATCAACAACTGGAATACCATGAAAACGATCCAGGCCCACAGCCACCACAACGTTCCTGCTGCGAGCATCAGCCATAGCAACAGTGCGATCAGCGGGATGCCGATGAGCAGCGATAGCAGTGTGCTTTTAATGAGGTCAATGAGCCATAAGACGCGGCTGGTGCGATTGAAACCGAAACGCGCTTCGATCCCGAAGGTACTGTAATAAGAAAACGGCAGTCCGAGGATGCCGCCGATCAGCGCGACGGCGAGAAGAAGCGCGACATCTTGCCACAATGCATCAACGGGCAACTGGCTTGTTGCGGCCATCAGCAGAGCCAGGCCGCCACCCAGCGTCCAGACGAGCAGGATCGCCGCATCGACGAAAGTCTCGACACGCCCTAAAGATTGCTTGGCAAGCGTGTAATCGGCGGCTTTTTGATGAGTAGGCAGGCTGATGCGCCCGGAGAAAGCGACCGGGATGTCATCGCGATGCGCGGCGACATGACGGCATTGGCGCAGCGACAACCAATAACGCAGTACCAGCGTCAGCAGCAACGCAAAGAGAAAAATGACGGAAAACCAGGGCATGACGAAACAGCCGGAAGAATATGCGACAATTAAAACATTCATTGTACTTGAAGAGGCGGCACAATGTTGGTATGGAGCGTAGCGAGGGGCGACAAAAAGCGAGCGGGAGGCATACATGACTGCTGCCGATGACCGTTTAATCTGGCTGGACCTCGAAATGACCGGCTTGCGACCTGATGCCGACCGGATTTTGGAAGTGGCGATGGTGGTGACCGATTCTGCATTGAACGTCGTTGCGGAAGCGCCGGTATGGGTTGTGCATCAGAAAGATGCGGTGCTGGCGGCGATGGATGCCTGGAACCAGAGCATGCACGGGCGCTCGGGGCTGATTGATCGCGTCAAAACTTCAACGCTGTCAGAAACCAATATCGAAGCGCGGGCGCTGGCGTTTTTGAAAGAGCATGTGACCGCACAGGCCTCGCCAATGTGTGGCAACAGCATTTGTCAGGACCGCCGCTTTCTGGCGCGCTGGATGCCTCAACTGGAAGCCTTCTTTCATTACCGCAATCTCGACGTTTCAACATTGAAAGAATTGTGCCGACGCTGGCAGCCGGAGATCGCGCGCGGCTTCAACAAGGATTCCAAACACGAGGCTCTGGCCGATGTGTATGAATCGATTGATGAGTTGAAATATTATCGGGAGCATTTTATTAGGCTAGGGTAAAGCGTAGCGCAATCCCGGCTGACGACCCTTTGCCTTTTTTGCGGTTAATACTGTTAGCGATCATGGCGATAAACTTTTGCAGTCAATGCGGCGCGGCAGCGCCGGAGTTTCGGATTCCTGAAGGGGATTTGAAGCCGCGCCATGTTTGTCGGCAATGCGGGCACATTCATTATGTGAACCCCAAGAGTATTGTCGGCACCTTGCCGCGCTGGAAAGATCAAGTGCTGCTGTGCCGCCGTGCGATTGAGCCGCGTTATGGCCTCTGGACGCTGCCCGCCGGTTTTCTTGAAATCGGCGAGACGATCGGCGAAGGCGCGCAGCGTGAGACGCTGGAAGAAGCAAACGCGGCGGTTATTCTCGACCGGCTTTATACGGTGATTACGCTTCCGAAAATCGGCCAACTGCATTTGATGTTTCTCGCCGATTTGCCGCGTCCCGAATTTTCCGCCGGGGCGGAAAGTCTGGAAGCGCGCCTCTTCGACGAAGCGAACATTCCATGGGAAACAATGGCCTTTCGCACTGTCAGCCGAACGCTGCGCTGTTTTTTCTCGGATCGGCTGCGGATCCGGCAAAAGACATTGAGCGAGTTTCCATTGCGGGTATCGTCGTTGTGAAATAAAAAATAAAAAAGAAAAATGAAGTCGGGGAATAATGACGAACCTGTTTTTTCGCGGCATCATGAGTGATGGGGCAACCGATTCTGTGCCACTCGCGGCGCGCGGGTTTTTGTTGGCGTTGGTGGTGTGTTTGCATGTTGTCGGCGCGACAGTGCTCTTGCGCGTGCCCGAACTGCCGCAACACAACGAAGAACCGGTGATTTTGCGAGCAAGCTGGATCGAAATAAAGCCGCCTGTGCTTCCGCAGTTGCCTGTCGTACAACCCGCGCGAGCACCGGGACATCGTCAGGCGCAACCCAGGATACCGACGCTATCACCGTTTCAGCAGACGCAATCCGAACCGGCTTTAATCACCGTAGATATTCCTCCCGCAACTCCGATGGAATCGCCAGATTCAGACCCGCGTCTCAATGTTGTGACAACGACAAAGGAAGGGGCTGAAGATGATGTTGATCCCGATTTCAATGTAAGCCATTTTTCCAATCCGAAGCCGGAATATCCGTTTTTGTCGCGCCGGTTGCGCGAGCAGGGTTGGGTGAAACTGCGCGTTCATGTCACCGTGGATGGGCTTGCGGATGAAGTGACGTTGCATACAAGCAGCGGTTTTGAACGGCTGGACAAAGCGGCAGCCGATGCTGTGAAGCGTTGGCAGTTTCGTCCGGCGTGGCGCGCAGGCAAACCTGTTGCGGGCTGGGTGGTTGTACCGGTTCGGTTTGAATTACAATAAGGAATCACAAAAGCCAGCAATATGTTTCTATCTTCTCAAGGCCTTATCCATTTTTTGACACAAACGGACGCTGTCGGTTTTTGTGTTTTGGCAGTTCTGACCGTGATGTCGTTCCTGTCCTGGTATTTGATCGCGTTCAAGTTATGGCATTATATCGTGATTCGCGCGCGAAGCCGTGCGTTTCTCGCGGATTTCCGGCAAGTGCGCCAGTCGGTTGACGCGGAGCGTTTGCGGATGGCTGTGAACGGCAACAATCCTTTCGCACGCCTCTTGAGCGAAGGGTCGCAGGCGTGCCAATCTCTGCGGGAAGCGCAACGTGCCGGCGCTCGAAAAGCGGATGGGACGGGGTTTGAAATCACTTCGCCCGATGATTACGTCAGCGCCGCGTTGGCGCACGGCGTCGCCAGAGAAGTGCAGCGCCTGGAAAGCGGCATGACGTTGTTGGCTTCTGTGGCTTCAACGGCGCCGTTCATAGGGCTGTTTGGCACCGTCTGGGCGATCTTTCACGCGCTGCAAAGCATTGCACTTTCGGCGCAGGCCAGCCTCGATAAAGTGGCGGGGCCGGTCGGCGAAGCGCTCATCATGACTGCTTACGGTTTGTTTGTTTCCATTCCTGCCTTGCTGGCGTACAACGCTTTTGTGCGCTTGAACCGAAATTTGATTGGGGAGATGGAGCGCTTTGCCCATGCGGTGTTCGGCTTGTTTGGGTTGGGCTTGCCTGTGGGTGGTGCGGCTTCAGACGCGCCGCAAGTCGCTGTTGCGAATGTAGAAAAGGCGCGCTGAAACATGGCTTTTCATCCGCAAACCAAGTACGATGCGCCGCGCTCGGAAATCAACATGATTCCGCTCATCGACGTGATGTTGGTGCTGCTCATCATCTTCATCATTGCTGCGCCGCTCTTGACCCACGCCGTCAGAATCGATTTGCCCGTGGCCGACAGCGCCGCGACGAACATGAGGCCGGAAACCATCCAGCTCGGCATCAAGGCCGGCGGGCAATTTTTATGGAACGGCAAACCCGTTGAAGAGGCGGAACTGGAAATGCTGATGCGGGAAGCGGCTGGCCACGCGCCGCTTCCGGAACTTCATCTTCAGGTTGACGCGACCACACCTTACGAATTCGTGGCGCGCACGATGGCGCGAGCGTCCCGCGCGGGGCTGGAAAAAATCGGCTTTGTCAGCAAGCCGGAAGGGCAAGCGCGGTGATGTTCAGCAAGAAGCTGCAAAAACTTTCTTTGTGGCTGACGTTTTCCGCGATCCTGTCGGTGTCACTGATGCCGACGGTTTCGCGCCTCGTGTTCAAACAAGACATTCCCATGCCGGGAATGGTTCAAGCCTCGCAAGTTTCTGAAAACCACCATGCTCATACCGACTGCCATTCGGCTAAGGATTCCGATAACGCCCCTTCCGGGCATTGTCTGTTTTGTTTCATACCGGGTTGCCCGTTTGAACTGAAATCGGTCGCGATTGTTTCGCTTCTGCTCAGGGCGGAGAGTCTGTCGCCCCCGCTGTATGCGTTGTCTGTACCGTATGTTCAGCCCATCTGGGAGCCCAACAGGGCGCGTGCCCCCCCAGCTTTTCTCTGAAGGCCAATCACTATTTTAATTAGGCGCGGATTGAAATCCGCGTTGTATCGTTTTGTGCGCATTATTCGTGCACAGAGGTTTATATTTGGGAGAAACAAATGGCACATTTATTTCATAGCAATTCGGCTCGGCGCAAATCGCGCCACGCAGTCAGTTTACTTCCCCGATCATTTTCATTGTCGGGAGCCGTCTCGCTTTTTTCTTTATTCAGCATTTTTTCGCTTGCCGCGTTACCGGCATTGGCTGCAGAAGAACAAACACCCGGAACACCAGCGGCCGCAGCAGAAGAACAGACGCTCGCTCCGGTTGTCGTCACCGCGGCGCCGATGTCCGATCCACTGACCGTAGTCACGGATGCTAAAGCGCCGCGTCAGCCGGTGCCGGCACACGATGGTGCGGATTATCTGAAAACGATTCCCGGCTTTTCCGTGATTCGCAAAGGCGGTAGTGACGGCGATCCGGTTTTTCGCGGCATGGCCGGCTCGCGCCTGAACATTCTGGCCGACGGTGAGGTAATTCTCGGCGGTTGCGGTGGGCGGATGGATCCGCCGACGGCTTATATTTTCCCCGGCTCTTACGATCGCATCACGGTTCTCAAAGGGCCGCAAAGTGTCGCCTGGGGGCCAAGTGCTTCTGCCGGTACGGTTTTGTTCGAACGTGATTTCAAGCCTTATACAGCATCCGATTACCGGCTGTTCGGAAGTTTGATGCTCGGCAGTTTCGGCCGCAACGACCAAGTACTCGATGCGCAGGTGGGTAACTCCGGCTATTACGCGCGTTTGATCGGTACGCGTTCGCAAATGAACGATTACGAAGACGGCAATGGTCAGCGCGTACATTCGGAATACAGACGATGGAATGGCAATGCGGCCGTCGGCATCACACCGGATGAAGACACGCGGCTGGAATTGTCGGCAGCGGCAAGCGACGGCAAGGCAGCTTACGCCGACCGGATGATGGACGGCGTCAAATTCGCGCGCGAGAACGTCAATCTGAATTTTGAGAAGAAAAAATTTTCCACGCTCATCAGCAAGGTTGAAGCCAGGGTTTACTACAGCTACATCGACCATGTGATGGACAACTACAGTATGCGCGATGCTCCGATGATGAAACAGGTCAACAACCCTGACCGGCAGACCACTGGCCTGCGCCTGGCCGGCGATCTCAATCTGAGTGACGCATCGCTGCTCAAGGTGGGCGTCGATCAGCAAAGCAATCGGCACCGACTGCGTTCGACCACGAATCAGAATAACGACCCCTATCAGAGCAAAACGCGCGCAGATGACGCCGCCTTCGACGATTACGGCCTCTTTTCCGAGTGGACGCAATCGTTGACCGGAATGGATCGACTGGTTGCCGGTCTGCGCGGCGACTTCTGGCAGGCGAAAGATAAGCGCAAAGGATTTTCCACGTCAGGAGAAACCAGGCACGATACGCTTCCCAGCGGCTTTGTTCGCTATGAACATGATTTCGATTCGGGTAATATCCCATCGACGCTTTTTGTCGGCATCGGACACAGCGAACGCTTCCCCGATTATTGGGAAACCATTTCGCAAAACAAACAAAGCGAAACCAGCGACAGTGCTTTCAATACCAAACCGGAAAAAAATACGCAACTGGATGTCGGCACGATTTACCAAATCGCCCCAGGGCTTCAGATGTCTTTGTCTGCGTTTTATAACCGGGTGCGCGATTACATCCTGATCGACAATTCAAAAGCAATAAAAGCGGCCACGCTGGTGCGCAATATCAATGCGACAACCTATGGCGGGGAAGTCGGCGCCAGCTATGCGTTGAGTCATTTTCTAAAAAGCGGCGTCAGCTTGGCGTATGTGCGCGGCAGTAACGATACCGACCACACACCGCTTGCGCAGATGCCGCCGCTCGACAGTCGTTTCACGCTCGATTACGATGACGGCGCCTGGTCGGTCGGCGCGTTGCTGCGGCTGGTGGCTGCGCAAAACCGCTTTGATAAAAACAAAGGCAACATTGCCGGGCAGGATATCGGAGCAACGCCGGGGTTCGGCGTGTTTTCGATCAATGGCGGTTACCGCTTTCGCAAGGAACTGCTTCTGAGCGCCGGAATCGACAACCTGTTCGATAAAGCCTACGCCGAAGCCATCAGCCGTTCCGGCTTCATGGTGCCGGGTTACGATCAGACGACGCGGATCAATGAACCGGGTCGTTATTTCTGGCTCAAACTCGATCTCAAGTTTGATTGAGTGGCCTTTAGCCGCGGGTGAAGCGTGGCGGGAACCGCGACATTTTTGCCTCACGCGAAGGCGCGAAGAAAAAGCCCCTTCTCTAAAGGGGGTGTCGGCGAAGCCGACGGGGGGTGACGTTCCTTTCCCCGCATGCGGGGAAAGGAAGGGATCTCTCCCCTTGAAGGGGAGGGAGTTTTTGCGCTCTTCGCGGCTTCGCGTGAGAAATTTTTTATGGATTCTGCGACTTCACTTCGTTTCGCGCAGAATGACAGTTTTTTCTTTGCGTTCTTTGCGATTTAAAAAAGGGCGAGTTTGAAACCCGCCCTTTGTACGAACGGTGGGCTACGCACTGATCAATGCGCCGCTGCTCGGCCGCGATCAAACGCCAGCGCGTTCAGTTCGGCGAGCGCCGGTTTTCTGACGCGGAACCGTTCGACGATGCGTTCTTTGAGAACTTCCGGCGCAAACGGCAGATTTTCGGAGATGGCGCCCATCATTACGGTGTTGACCAGTCGTTTGTCACCCAATTCAAGCGCGATGGCGGTACCGTCGAAGTCGTAAACGCGCACATCGTTCTTGCGGATTTCTTCAACGGGACGGCTCGGGTAGGGGTAAAGCCCCAGCGAGACGATCGGCGGTTCCAGGTGGAGGCGGTTGACCATGGCGACACCGTTCGAACGCAGGTAGTGGCACCAGCGCATCGCTTCGGCGGCTTCAAAGGCGACGAGAACATCGGCTTCGCCGCAGGCGATTTCCGGCGAAAAAATTTTGGGCCCGAAGCGAACATGGGACGATACAACGCCGCCGCGCTGTGACATGCCGGCCATTTCGGTTTTTTTGGCGTCGAAGCCTTGCTGAATTGCTGCTTCACACAAAACTTCGGAGGCGGTCATCACGCCCTGGCCGCCGACGCCGACGACGAGAATGTTGACGATTTGTTGGTTGTTGGTCACGTTTACACTCCGGAAGCGGCGGTGATACCGATGGTTTTCATCGACGGTTGGGTCGTCGTGACATGGCGGATGGCTTTGGGCGCACAGGTCTGCACACAAATATCGCAACCGGTACAGGCGACAGTTTCGATGTTGACGAAAGCGAGTTCGACTTCTTTGCCGGACGGCTTGACTGCTTTTTCGCGACGTGTGACATGGATCGCCGGACAGCCGACTTCAACGCAGTTGCCGCAGCCAGTGCAGAGAGACTCATCGACTTCATAGGGCTTCAGGGTTTTGTAATAGTCGGTCAGCACGCAGGGCTGATTGGTGATGATGACCGATGGCCCTGGTGTCTTTGTTTCCTGTCGCAGTGTTTTGAAGAGTACCGGTAACTGATAGGGATCGACGACGTGAATGCGATCGCGCGCAATGCCCAGCGCTTCGACCAGTTTGGCGAAATCCACGCGCGGCGCGGGATTGCCGTGAAGATCGCGGCCACTGCCCGGATTCTCCTGGCCGCCGGTCATGCCGACGGTGCGGTTGTCCAGAAGCAGAATGGTGACGTTGCCCTGGTTGTAGGCGATGTCGAGCAAGCCTTGCATTCCCATATGGAGGAAAGTGGAATCGCCGATAACCGCGACGATTTTTTTATCTTTATCTTCCGGGCCGCGCGCTTTGTCCATACCGAGCGCGACGCCCATCGACGCCCCCATCGAGATGCAGGTGTCCAGCGCTTTCCACGGATAACCCGCGCCCAGCGTGTAGCAGCCGATGTCGCCGGAGATGTTGACGTTACGCAGTTGCGACAGCGTGTAGAACGCGCCCATATGCGGACAGGCGGAGCACATGGTGGGGGGGCGAGGAAAGATTTCCAGTGCGGGGCGTTTGCCGATGTTTGAGGCGACTGCTGGTTCCGCTGTTGTCGCTACGTCTGTTACGGTAACCTGTCCCGTCAAAGACGCCAATCCCTTGCGTAAAACTGCCGGCGAAAGCTCGCCGTGAGCAGGCAACAAATCTTTGCCGTGAGCGACAATGCCTTGCGCTTTGATTTCGGTTTCCACCAAAGGTTCGGTTTCTTCGACGACCACCAGTTTTTCGACTTGACCGGCAAATGTGCGCACCATGTCAATCGGAACAGGATGGGAAAAGCCCAGTTTGAGAACCGGCGCTTCCGGAAAAGCTTCGCGGACGTGCATGTACGCCGCGCCGGAAGTGATGAAGCCCAGGCGGGTGTCGCTACCCGGCTCGATACGGTTGAGCGGGCTGTCGGCGGTGGCGGCGGCCAACGCTTTATCGCGCGCCAGCATTTTCGGCACATGGTGTTGCGCATTGCCGGGCACCATCACCCAGCGGCGCGGGTCTTTGGTGAAGCTGTCGGCAACGCGATGCGGTTGCCGTTTGCCAACGGTCATCAGACATTTGACGTGGCAGATTCGCGTGGTCATCCGCAGAATTACCGGAACGCTATAGGTTTCCGAAAGCGCAAACGCGGCGAGCGTCATCGCGTACGCTTCCTGAGAATCGGAAGGCTCCAGAACGGGTAGATGGCCGAAGCGTCCCCAATAGCGCGAGTCCTGTTCGTTCTGCGACGAGGAAAATCCGACGTCGTCGGCGACAGCGATCACCAGACCACCGACAACGCCGGTCAGCGTCAGTGTCATCAACGCATCGGAGGCGACGTTCAAACCGACGTGCTTCATCGCGCAAAAACTGCGTGCGCCGGCGAGTGATGCGCCGGCAGCCACTTCCAGCGACACCTTCTCGTTTACTGACCATTCGGCGTAGAGATCGGGATAAAGTGCTACGTTTTCGAGGATTTCCGTCGAAGGCGTGCCGGGGTATGCGGCGGCAACACGCGTGCCTGCTTCCCAGACGGCGCGGGCGACAGCTTCATTACCGGACATCAACAGGCGCGAGCCGGCGGCGGGTGGAGTTAATAGTTTCGGATTCAACATTTTTCCCTTGAACAGTTTTTTCTTGACGGTGTTTGTGTTTACGTCGTTTTCTTGCGATGGTCGATAACCCGCACGGCTTTGCCCATCGAGCGTTCGACAGTACCAGTCGGGTGAATCTGGACGCGGCAGGAGATGCCGATAAAGTCTTTCAAATCTTTTTGCACTTTAGCGGCAACCCGATCCATGAATTCCTGGCCTTTGGCGTAGAGCGGCGGGCTGGCTTCGACATTGACGACCATCGAATCCAGGAAGCCTTCTTTGAAAACCTCGATCTGATAAAAGGGTGAGAGCGTTTCGGTGCGCATCAAAATGGCTTCGACTTGCGTCGGGAAAACATTGACACCGCGAATGATCAGCATATCGTCGGAACGTCCCGAAACCCGGCGCATACGTACATGGGTGCGACCGCATTTGCAGGGCGCCGCATCCAGCACGGAAATATCGCGGGTACGGAAGCGCAGAAGCGGGAAGGCTTCCTTGGTCAGCGACGTAATGGCAATTTCGCCCTGCTCGCCGTAAGGTAAAGGCTCGCCGGTATCAACATCGACACACTCGACCAGGAAGTGATCTTCCCACAGATGCAAACCGCGCTTTCCTTCCAGACATTCGATACCGACGCCGGGACCCATCATCTCGGTCAGACCGTAGATATCGAGCGCGTCGATGTTGAGGCGGGATTCCAGCTCGTAACGCATTTCCTCGCTCCAGGGTTCGGCGCCGAACAGGCCGACCCGCAGCGGGAGCTTGCGCAAGTCGATGTTGAGCGTTTCGGCTTCTTCAGCGATGTTGAGTGCATAAGATGGGGTGCAGCTTAAAGCCGTCGCTTCGAAATCGCTCAGCAACATGATTTGTCTTTGCGTTTGCCCACTCGACACCGGAACCACCGTCACACCAAGCGCTTCTGCACCGTAATGCAACCCCAGCCCACCGGTGAACAGGCCGTAACCGTAAGCGTTGTGCAGGCGGTCACCGGGGCGCAAGCCCGCCGTACCTAATGAACGCGCCACCATATGCGCCCAATGTGCAACATCACGGCGGGTATAACCGACAACGACGGGCTTGCCGGAAGTGCCCGACGAAGCGTGGACGCGAACCACCTGATCGGTCGGGACGGCAAACATTCCGAAAGGGTAGTTGTCGCGCAGTTGTTCCTTCTTGGTGAACGGCAGAAGCCTGACATCACTTAAAGACTGGATGTGATGCGGCTTGACTTCCAGTTCGTCCATCGCTTCGCGATAAAAACGGACGGTTTCGTAGCAGCGCTCGACGGTGATTTGCAAACGCCGCAGTTGTAGGGCTCGCAAATCTTCGCGCGGGAGTGTTTCATTATCGACATCAAAAATCATAAGCCCTCGGCCAGTTTAAGTGAGTCGGGTCAAAACTGAAATAATACCTGATATTTTAAAGACCTCCCCTTCACAGGGAGGGTTTGGGTAGGGATGGGGCACGTTCCCCTTCCGCAAGAGGGAGGTGGGCAGGGGGAAGGGGGTGTCGTTCCTGCTTTTACGGAGATGACAGCTTCGTGGCATCAGACGATCATTCCGTCATCAAGCCATGAAAAGGTTGCACATCAACGACCGCGCCAACGGGTTGCGAACCCGAATCCATCGGCAGCACGATGAAGCAGTTGGCGCGCGACATCGACGACAGAATGTTGGAACCTTGCGCTGATACCGGCGCGACCACACATTGGCCGTCTTTCATCTCGCAAACCCCACGCTGAAATTCGGTACGCCCCGGTACTTTTTTGACTGGCGCGGTCAGCGTGGCGCGAAAGGTTGGCGGCGGTGTCACCGGTGCTTGCCCTTGCAGAATCAGCAACGCCTCGCGGACAAACTGATAAAACGCCGCCATCGCGCTGACCGGATTGCCGGGCAGGCCGAAGAAATGGGCATCGCCGATCATGCCGTAGGCGAGCGGGCGCCCCGGCTTCATCGCGATTTTCCAGAACAACACTTTGCCCAGTCGCTCGAGCATGGCCTTGATGAAATCCGCTTCACCGACCGACACGCCGCCGGTGGTGATGACGACATCGGCGGTATCGGCGGCGGATAACAGCGCTGCTTCGAGCGCCTCCGGTTGATCGGCGACGACGCCCAAATCCATCGTCTCGACGCCGAGCTGTTGCAGCATTCCGTAGAGCGCGTAACGGTTGCTGTCGTAGATTTTTCCGGCGGCGGGCGGTGTGCCGAGGCTGATGAGTTCGTCGCCGGTGGAGAAAAAGGCGACGCGCAATGGGCGGTACACCGACACTTCGCCAACACCCAGCGAGGCGAGCATTCCCAATTCCGCAGCGTGAAGGCGCTGACCGCAGGTGAACACCGTTGCGCCGGGGGCGATGTCCTCTCCGGCGAAGCGGCGGTTTTGCCCTGTCGACGTGACCGCACTGGGTGCGAGGATGGCGACGCCGTTCTCTTCGCGCGTGTGCTCCTGCATCACTACAGTGTCCGCGCCGCGCGGCATCATCGCGCCGGTGAAAATGCGTAGGCATTGTCCTGCGCCGACTTCACCGCCGAACGGATGACCGGCGAACGAGACGCCGATCCGTTGCAAGCGCGTTTCCTTGCCGGGCGTCACATCGGCGAAACGCAAAGCGTAGCCGTCCATCGCGGCGTTATCAAAGCCGGGAACGGCGATTTTTGAGACAATATTTTCGGCCAGTACGCGACCGAGCGCTTCGCGCAAATGAACGCGCTCAGCGGAGCACACCGGCGTTAGACATTGGCGGATGAACGTGCGCGCTTTATCGACCGACATCGAATCGGGATCGTAATCCGTTGCGTGAGAAAGCGTGTTCAAAGCATCGAATGTGTATGGTGAGGCGTTCATGAAAAAGTTTCCTGAGGTGAAGGCAGGCATCGCCGGAGCGCATCCAATTCGTCCTGCGTGTTGATATTGCGGAAAGCGTCGGGCTGATCGTCGAAGGGTACTTCAACACTGCCGATGCGGGCAAACCACAGCGCGACTTTGCGTTCGCCGTCCTGCAAATAGGCGGTGAGATCGGGTAATACGCTGCGATGCGCCAGTGCGAAAACAGGATGCAGGCGATCGCCGGTTTTGGCAACGGCCAGCGGCGCATCGTGTTGTTGCGCAGCGGCGTACAAACGGGCGACAAGATCGCGCGGCAGCATCGGTGAATCGCAGGGGGCAGTGACGATCCAGGGCGTGTGCGCCTCGGAAAGCCCCGCGTGCAGGCCGGCGAGCGGGCCGGGAAATTCACCAAAAGTGTCGGAGATCACTGGGTAACCGAAGGCGGCGTAGCGCGACAGATTCCGGTTGACGTTAATCAAAAGCGCGCCGACTTGCGGGCGCAAGCGCTCGATTACATGCGCAATCAAGGTTTGTTGACCGAACAGGAGAAGCCCTTTGTCCACGCCCCCCATCCGGCGGCCTTGACCGCCGGCGAGAATGAGGCCGGTGATGGTGTGCAAAGTCTTCCACTTCAAGGGGAGACAACCCCCGTCAGTTTTGCCGACACGATTGGGAACAAACCCCCGTCCGCCTTCGGCGGACGCCCCCTTTCAAAAGGGGGCAAAGCGGGTAAGTGGATGTGGCTGCTTTTCATGGCAAAAATAAATACTTTCTCGTAGAATTATAAAGGATCGTTGCTGATCGCCAACAGAGGAAAGGGAGATCGGTGCCAAATATTGGGCATCATGAGGAGGAGAAAGGGTAAAAATGGAAAAAATGCAAATGGACGCTATGATTGCGTTGTTGATAATTGCGTTTTTAGGGTACGGTACAGATGTGCTGGCAAAGAACTGCCGTAATAGCCAACCCTGCGGGAATGCGTGTATCTCGTGGAGCAAAACCTGTCGGGCCGGAAGTAGTGGCGAAACTACTAAACATCATTCAAAGCGCCAAATTGCCACGCCTGCTTCTTCTGATATTGTCTCTCCATCGTGTTCCCCATATTTTGTTAAGACGGACGGGGCAAAAGTACGCGCAGATGCGTCTGCCACAAGCGAAATATTAGAGACGCTAAAACTTGGTGACCAAGTGCAGGTTTGCGAGAAGCAAGCAGGTTGGGCACGATTGCCTGGAAAGAGCTCTAGATGGGTTTCCTATGATGCTTTGAGTGAGACAAACCCACTATAGCTATTCCCATAAACTCCGAGAGGAAAGTGAAGGCGGGTTTGAAACCCGCCCCTACGGATAAACGAGCCTGCCGCTATCTCACCCCCCGATATACGACATCTCGACCTTCTTGACGCGCGGGGTGTTGGCGGTTCGTATTTCGGAGTAGTTGTCGTTGCGGTTTTGCCACAATGTGGCGATGGCGCGGGTCAGGGTGTCGTCGTCGGCGCCGTCGCGCAACAATGCGCGAAAGTCGTAACCACGGTCGGCGAAAAGGCAGGTGAACAACTGGCCGTTGGTGGACAGCCGCATTCGTGTGCAATCGCGGCAAAACGCTTGTGTGACTGAAGCGATCACGCCGATTTCGCCGCCGCCGTCTTTGAAGCGCCAGCGTTCGGCCACTTCGCCCCGGTAGTTGGGATCAATGGATTCAAGCGGAAATTCAGCGTTGATGATGTCAACGATTTCAGCGGCGGAAACCACGTCATCCATTCGCCAGCCGTTGGTGGCGCCGACATCCATGAATTCGATGAAGCGCACGATGTGGCCACTGCCTTTAAACGCGCGGATCAGAGGCAGAATGGCGTTTTCGTTGACGCCACGCTTGACGACGGTGTTGATTTTGATCGGCGTCAGTCCGGCGCGGGCGGCGGCGTCAATACCTTCGAGTACGCGAGCGACCGGAAAATTCACGTCGTTCATCCGGCGGAACGTGGCGTCGTCGATCGCATCGAGGCTGACGGTGATTCGTTGCAAGCCGGCATCGCGCAGGTTTTGCGCTTTTTTGGCGAGGATTGAAGCGTTGGTGGTCAGCGTCAGGTCGATGCCATCAATCGCCGCCAGCATTTCGATCAGCCGCTCGATGTTTTTGCGCAGCAGCGGCTCGCCGCCGGTCAGCCGGATTTTGCGCACGCCCAGACGGGTGAACAGTCGCGCCAGTCGGGTGATTTCTTCAAAGCGCAAGACTTCATCGTGCGCCAGAAAAACGTGGTCACGGCCAAACGCATTTTTTGGCATGCAGTAGGTGCAGCGGAAATTGCAGCGGTCGGTCACCGAGATGCGCAAATCGTGTAGTGCGCGCTGCCGCCGATCAGGAAGGGGCGGCGATATTTCGGGCTGGGCAGGGCGCATGTTACACACGGTTTGCTGAAACTGCTGCTGCGCGAATTCGGCGGCGTCGAGCAGAGGAATCGTTTTTGTCATGGCCTCTTACCTTGCCGTTTCATTTTAGGCGAATTCTGCGTCTTGCATCCTGCGGCTTCGCGCAGTATGACGCGCCAGGCTCCCCTCTCCCACAAGGGAAAGGCGTTTGCATGTCTTTGTGCTGAAAGCGCTCTGGCACCTCTTCTCCCGCCATTCCCGCGAAAGCAGGCATCCAAAGCGGGGTAACAGGGCGAAGAAGGGGGCGCCGGAATATTTCGATGGCTGGTAAAATCATACCTTTCCGCGGGCGCCGAGCCGTCGTCGGTTGGTTGATTGCCGACGGGAGGGTTGCGGTTTTGTCGCATACGGCGCCCCAGAGGCGCTACGTGATTGGCGCGGAGATTGTTTTGCGGGCGGTTTTGCCAGCGCCTTTGCCGATGGTTTTGCCTGCTGGAACGTTGATTTGTCGCTTGTGGCAGGAGAACTGCGGAAACTGCCCATTGCTGGATAAGAGCCGCTCCTTGCAGGTCGTGGCGAATGACGACGGTTGGCGGGAAGTTCGTCGGCGAAGGACGTTTCATTGGTGTCGCGGGATTGTCGCGTTGGTTGCCATACCGGCTGCTGCGCTTGCTCCCTCGCTTGTCGTGCTGACAGCGGTTTAATCGCCTGACCATGACGGCTGATGGCGCCGGGGAGCGCTTTTTTCGCAGCCTTTTTAGCCGGACGCTTTGCTGGTGCCGTTTTTTTCAGCGCTGCCTTGGGCGGCGCCGGACGCCAGAGGATGATCAGTTTACCCAAGTGCTGCACCGGCGCACAGGCCAATTGATCGCAAATGGCAAGTTGCAACATTTCGCGTTCGGCTCGGTCATCGCTGAAAATACGTACTTTGATGAGTTCGTGGATGTTCAGAGCGTGGTCGATCTCGCGCAGCACGGCGGGCGTCAGCCCGTGCTGGCCGATGGTAACGACGGGAGAGAGCGCATGCGCTTGGGCGCGCAAGGCGCGGCGTTCGGTGGGGGTCAATGTCAACATACGGCAAGTTTACCTGATTCAGGGATCAGGGATCAAAAAGGATCATGGGCAGAGGTTGGGGAGAGCGTTTGAAAAAATGACAAGTCTTAACAAAAGCGGCAAGAAACATCGTTTCGGCAAAGCGTGGATGCATGAGCATTTGAACGACCCGTATGTGAAAGAGGCACAGCGGCGAGGGTTCCGCTCGCGGGCGGCGTTTAAACTGCTCGAATTGGTGGAGCGGGATCAGTTGTTGCGCCCCGGAATGACGGTGGTTGATTTGGGGTCGGCGCCGGGAAGCTGGTGTCAGGTGGTGCGCGAGCGTTTGAGCGGGCAGGTGAAAATCATTGCCATCGACTTGTTGCCGATGGACGGAATGAACGGGGTCGAATTTATTCAAGGGGATTTTGCGACGGAAGAAGGCTTGCGAGCGATGCGGGAGGCATTGAAGGGCGCGCCGGTCGATCTTGTATTGTCGGACATGGCGCCCAATCTATCAGGGGTGGAGGCGGCTGATCAGGCGCGTAGCGTAGGGCTGGCCGAACTGGCGCTGGAATTCGCGGCGCTTCATTTGCGCGAGGGCGGCGATTTCGCGGTCAAGCTGTTTCAGGGCGCTGGCAGTGATACGTTTCGGCAGCAGGCGGCGACGTGTTTTGACAAAGTATATGTGCGCAAACCAAAAGCGTCGCGCGGGCGCAGCCGGGAAATTTATGTTGTCGGAAAGGGGTTTCGTGGGTCTGTGTAAACAAGAGTTTACCGGGGGTGACAATATCAAAGTCTGGCCTTACGGCGCGGCCGCCGTTACAATGACAAATTAAATCGAAAATTTCGCTCGTCGGCGTTTGAAAAAACGGGCGCGAAAGAAGCCTTATCGGGCAAGGAGCAAGCATTGAATAATTGGGCAAAGAATTTTGGCATTTGGCTGGTGGTCCTGGCGGTCGTGCTGATGGCGGTCAGGCAGTTTGAAAACCAGCAGGGGAGCAGCGAGCCGGTCGCTTATTCCGACTTCAAGGAGCAGGCGAAAAACGGTAACGTCGAATCAGCCGTGATCGACGGGCAAAAAATCATCTGGAAAGACAAAAGCGGACAGAAGCGCGTTACCTACAGCGCCAACGATCTGTGGATGGTCGATGACCTGATCAAGAACGGCGTCAAGGTTGAGGCGAAAGAAGCGGGACGCAACTGGTTTGTCGAAGTTCTGCTTACGTCGCTAATTCCGCTGTTGCTGATTGTTGGCCTCTGGTTTTTCATCATGCGGCAGATGCAGGGCGGCGGCAAGGGGGGCGCTTTTTCGTTCGGCAAAAGCCGCGCCCGGATGCTTGACGACTCGAACAACGCAGTGACGTTTGCCGATGTTGCCGGTTGCGATGAGGCTAAGGAAGAAGTGCAAGAGCTGGTCGATTTTCTGAAAGACCCGTCGAAATTCCAGAAGCTCGGCGGCCGTATTCCGCGCGGTGTGCTGATGGTCGGCGCGCCTGGCACCGGCAAGACCTTGCTGGCGCGGGCAATCGCTGGCGAGGCGAAAGTGCCGTTCTTTTTGATTTCCGGTTCCGACTTTGTTGAGATGTTCGTTGGCGTTGGTGCGGCGCGGGTACGTGATATGTTCGAGCAGGCGAAGAAGAACGCGCCTTGCATCATTTTCATCGACGAAATTGACGCAGTGGGGCGTCAGCGTGGTGCTGGTCTCGGTGGCGGCAACGACGAACGCGAGCAGACCCTGAATCAAATGCTGGTTGAAATGGACGGCTTTGAGGCCAATGCTGGCGTGATTGTCATCGCAGCAACCAACCGCCCCGACGTTCTTGATCCGGCGCTGCTGCGACCGGGGCGTTTCGATCGTCAGGTGGTGGTGCCGTTGCCGGACATTCGCGGTCGCGAGCAGATTTTGAAAGTTCACATGCGCAAAGTGCCGTTGGCCGGCGACGTCAAGGCCGACGTGATCGCGCGTGGAACGCCCGGGTTTTCCGGCGCTGATCTGGCGAATCTGGTGAATGAGGCGGCGCTGTTTGCGGCGCGCGCCAACAAGAGGCTGGTCGATATGGAGGATTTCGAACACGCCAAAGAAAAGATTTTCATGGGGCCGGAGCGGCGCTCGATGATCCTCACCGAGGAAGAAAAACGCGCGACGGCGTATCACGAATCAGGGCATGTGGTCGTGGCGCGGTTGTTGCCGGGAACCGATCCGGTGCACAAGGTGACGATCGTGCCGCGCGGCCGGGCGCTGGGCTTGACCTGGCAGTTGCCGGAGCGCGACCGCATCAGTCAGTACAAGGATCAAATGCTCAACGAGATCGCCATTTTGTTCGGTGGCCGAGTCGCGGAGGAGTTGTTTGTCAAACGGATTTCCACCGGCGCGTCAAACGATTTTGAGCGCGCCACCAACATGGCGCGCGACATGGTGACGCGCTTCGGGATGTCGGAAAAAATGGGAACGATGGTCTATGGCGAGAACGAAGGCGAGGTATTCCTAGGCCGTTCAGTGACGACACACAAGAATGTCTCGGAAGCGACGATGCAACAGGTCGACGCGGAAATCCGCCGAATCATCGACGAGCAATACGGTTTGGCGTGCCGTTTGCTGGAAGAAGGCCGCGACAAAGTTGAAGCGATGACGGCGGCGCTGATGGAATTTGAAACGCTGGACGCCGATCAGATCGACGACATCATGGCAGGCCGGTTGCCGAGGCCGCCGAAAACGAGCGGTAGTAGCGACGCCTCCAGTTCATCGTCCGGTGGCGCGGCGGTTAAGGGGAAGCCCGACGCAGCGCCGTCGGCCAACCCGGCGTGACGACAACGCGTCGGGGGCTGCAAAGGTTGAGGGCGCGCGTGATGGGCGCCCTCTTTTGTTTTTATTTTTCAACCATGAATGCATGAGAAGGGCGAAAGAATTTTTCGTGATTTTCGTGTTTTTTGTGACGCTTGTTTTTTATGTTGCCACCACTGTCGCTCATGTTGGGACCTTACTGTTGGTTGCTTGATCGCCCTTATGTAATGGGCGTTGTCAATGTGACGCCGGATTCATTTTCTGGTGGCAGTAAGCTACCGGATTTCGAGCAATCTCTGAAAAAAGCGTTGACGATGATTGACGACGGCGCTGATATGATCGACATCGGCGGCGAATCGTCGCGGCCAAGCGCGTTGCCGGTTTCCAACGATGAAGAGTTGCAGCGGGTGTTGCCGCTGGTGGAGGCGCTGGTGGCGCGCGGTGTGGTGGTGTCGGTCGATACCGTTAAACCGGCGGTGATGAAAGCGGCGATCGACGCCGGCGCAGTGATGATTAACGACGTTCAGGCATTGCAGGCGCCGGAGGCGTTGCCTGTTGTCGCGCGCAGTCAGGTGGCGGTGTGTTTGATGCATATGCAGGGAGCGCCGCGCACGATGCAGGACGCGCCGGTTTACGGTGACGTAGTGGTTGAGGTGAAGGCGTTTTTGTTGGCGCGTGTAAACGTGCTGGAAGCGGCGGGCGTGGCGCGCGAGCGGATCGTGCTCGACCCCGGATTTGGCTTCGGCAAGACGGTGGCTCATAATCTCGCTTTGATGCGCGGTTTGCCGGAACTGGCCGCGCTGGGTTATCCGCTGTTGGTGGGCTGGTCGCGTAAATCGACACTGGGTCTTCTGACCGGCCGCGCTGTCGATGACCGTTTGGCGGCGAGTGTTGCGGCGGGCTTGGCGGCGGTGGCGCGGGGCGCGAGCATTGTTCGCGTGCACGATGTTCGTGAAACGGTTGATGCGTTACGTGTGTGGCGTGCGATGATGGCGTAGCCGTCAGGGGGCAGTTCAAAGTCCGCCCCTTCAAAGGGAGGGTTGGAGTGGGGGTGGGGTTATCGGAAATCAGCGATCGGGGCAAAGGATAATGAAACGACGGTATTTTGGAACGGACGGAATTCGCGGGCGCGTTGGCGCGGCGCCGATCACACCAGAGTTTGCGCTGAAGCTCGGTTGGGCGGCCGGGCGCGTGCTGGCGCGTTCTGTTGACCCCCGTCGATCTGATCACGCCGGCGTATTGATCGGTAAGGATACGCGCTCGTCCGGCTATTTGCTGGAGGCAGCGCTGGAAGCTGGGCTGTCGGCGGCGGGGGTTGATGTGTATTTGACCGGGCCGTTGCCGACGCCGGCGGTGGCTTATTTGACGCGGGCGCTGCGGCGTTCGGCGGGCATCGTCATCAGCGCATCACACAATCCGTACCCTGATAACGGGATCAAATTTTTTTCTGCTGCCGGAACCAAATTGCCCGATGCCATTGAAGCGGCGATTGAGGAAGAGCTTGAACAGTCTTTGCGCTGTGTCGAAGCTGATGCGTTGGGTAAGGCATGGCGCGTCAACGATGCGGCGGGGCGGTATATCGAATTCTGCAAAAGTACATTTCCTGGCGAACTGGATTTGAAAGGCTGGCGCATCGTTGTCGATTGCGCGCATGGCGCGGCTTACCATGTGGCGCCGCCGGTATTGCACGAGTTGGGCGCCGAAGCGATTGCCGTCGCGGCCGAGCCGAACGGGCTGAACATCAATGACGGCGTTGGCGCAGTGCACACTACTTTCCTGTCTGAACAGGTACGTGCGCATCAAGCAGATTTGGGACTGGCGCTCGACGGCGATGGCGATCGGCTGATGATGGCTGATGCCAGAGGCCGAGTTTACGACGGTGATGTGCTGCTTTACATCATCGCTCGCGATTATCAGAGACGCGGCATCGCGATGTCGGGTGTGGTCGGAACGCTGATGAGCAACCTCGGTTTTGAGCAGGCGTTATCGCGTCACGGCTTGGAGCTGGAGCGGGCTTCGGTCGGTGACCGCTACGTGATGGAACGATTGTTGCAGAAAGGCTGGTTACTTGGCGGCGAAAATTCGGGGCATCTGATTTGTCTGGACAAACACAGCACCGGCGACGGCATCGTCGCGGCGCTGGCAGTTTTGCGGGCGTTGATTGAACAACAGGCGTCGCTGGAAGAAGCGGCGCGTGAAGTGGCGCTGTACCCGCAGAGCTTGATCAACGTTCCGCTGAAAGCGGGCTGGCTCTGGCAAAACAGCGCGCAGTTGCGCGCCGAAGAAGCGGCGATGGCGGCAACGTTGGGGCGGCGTGGTCGTCTGTTATTACGGGCTTCTGGCACCGAACCGTTGCTGAGGGTGATGGTCGAAGCGGAAGACGAAACGCTGGCGCGCGCATCGGCGATGCATCTTGCCGAAGTAGTCAGGAAAGCCATGCAGGAAGAAGCGGCTTCATGAAACAGAAAGCATTACAACGATGAAAGACGCAACATCGCTTAAAGAAACACCGGCGCAGGAAGAAAAACAGTTTTCGGCATGGCTTGAGCGCGTGCGCGACGCTTACAGCGAAGCGGATATCGCTTTGTTTGCGCAGGCGTACGACGAGATGCAGCAGGGTGTTGACAAAGGCGGCGGCGAGAAGGTCACCGAGGCAGGCGAACCGTGGACGGTGCACGCTCTGGGAATAGCGAAAATTCTCGCCGATCTTCATCTCGATGCGACGACGTTGCTGGCGGCGTTGTTGCTGCCGCTGGCGCGCCAACCGGCATGGAATGATGAAAAAACGACGGAGGGCATGGCGTCACGCTACGGTAATGATGTGGTGACGCTGATCAGCGGCACGTTGCGGATGCAGGAAATTCACATGACACCGCAAGGCGTTGATGCTGCTGAGCGCAATCGGCAGGCGGAAAACCTGCGCAAAATGTTGCTGGCGATGGTCGAAGATATTCGTGTCGTGTTGATCAAGCTGGCCGAGCGCTTGCAGACGATTCGACGGCTGGCTTCGCACGGCGATGAGGCGCTGCGTCAAAAGACGGCGCGGGAAGTGGCGGATTTGTTTGCGCCGCTTGCTAACCGCCTTGGCGTTTGGCAGGTCAAGTGGGAGCTTGAAGATTTGTCGTTGCGCATTCTGGAGCCGGAGGAATATCGGCGGATTGCCAGGCTGCTCGACGAACGTCAGGTGGATCGTCAGCGTTACATCGAGAACGTAATTGCTACGTTGAAGAAAGAGCTGGCGTCGGCACACATCAAGGCCGACATTACCGGTCGTCCCAAACACATCTATAGCATTTGGAACAAAATGCGGCGCAAGCAGGCGGAGATTGACGCGCTGTACGATATTCGTGCTGTACGTATTCTGGTCGATGATGTGAAGGATTGTTATACGGTTTTGGGGATTGTTCACCATTTGTGGACGCCTTTGCCGCGCGAGTTCGACGATTACATCGCCAAACCGAAAGCCAATAATTATCGCTCACTGCATACGGCCGTGATTGGACCGGAGAATAAATCCGTTGAAGTGCAGATTCGCACTTGGGAGATGCACCGGCATTCCGAGTACGGCGTTGCGGCGCACTGGCGCTACAAAGAAAAAAGCTACGGGCAGACGGCCAAATCCGAAGCCGGTTTCGAGGAAAAGATTGCCTGGTTGCGGCAAATCCTCGAATGGAAAGACCTGGTGTCCGACGAAGGCGAGCTGCTGTCGGCGTTCAAGAGCAGTTTGTTTACCGACATCATCTATGTACTGACGCCGCAGGGCAAGGTTGTCGATCTGCCGAGTGGCTCGACGCCGATCGACTTCGCTTATGCGTTGCACTCCAACCTGGGGCACCGTTGTCGTGGCGCCAAAGTGAACGGGCAGATGGTGCCGCTCAATTATGTGTTGAAGAACGGGCAGCGCGTCGAGATCGTGACGGTCAAGCAAGGCGCGCCGTCGCGCGATTGGTTGAACAGCGAACTGCATTACGTTGCTAGCCATCGCGCCCGCAGCAAGATACGCCAATGGTTCAAGCAGCAGCAGATCGAGGAAACCATTGCGCAAGGGCGTGCGATCGTCGAGAAAGAGATGGCGCGTGCCGGCGCTTCGCTGGTCAATCTTGAAAGTTTAGCGAGCCAGGGCGGCTTTGCCGGCGCCAATGAGTTGTTTGCCAGTGCGGCGCGCGACGAAATCAACCACCGGCAGTTGCAGCAGATGATTCTGGCGGTGGCGAAACCCGGAGCGGCGTTGCAGGAAGCGCTACCGAGCGATGACGTGATCGAGACCAAAGCGCCGTTGTCGGAGCGGCAAGGCAAGAAGACGACGGGGAGCGGCGGGGTGTTGGTGGTTGGCGTTGATCGGCTGATGACCAATCTGGCGCGCTGCTGCAAACCGGCGCCGCCCGACGCCATTGTCGGATTCGTGACGCGGGAGAAAGGCGTCACGATTCATCGCAGCAGTTGCGAAAACATCAAGCGTATCGAAGAGGCCAAGCCGGAACGTTTGGTCGAAGCGAACTGGGGAGATACGGCAGAGAGCATGTTTGCGGTCGATATCGTGGTCGACGCTAATGACCGCCCCGGATTGTTGCGCGACCTCTCGGAAGTGTTTTCACGCGAAAAGGCGAGGTTGGTGTCGGCCAACATGCAGAGCCACCAACATCAGACGCGCTTTCATTTTACGGCTGAAGTCAAAGGGTTGCCGCATTTGCAGACGACACTGAAAGCGGTGCGCGAAATCACCGGCGTTGTTGATGTGGCGCGACAACGCTGAAAAAAGTGTTTTACAAAGAGGCCCTTTTTGCCGCAGAGAACGCAAAGATTGCAAAGAAAACGCTTGGCCTTATGCCCTCCCTGAAAGAGGGAAGCTCTATTGTGCAAAGTACAACCCGCTCAAATTTGAGAGACTAAAAACGCAATGAAAGTGACGTTTCCCGGCAGCCCTTACGAGCTACAGCAAAATTTCACGCTGGCCGGCGATCAGCCTGAGGCGGTGGACAAGCTGGTCGAAGGATTGAACGACGGACTGTCGTTCCAAACCCTGCTGGGCGTCACCGGCTCGGGCAAAACCTATACGATGGCTAACGTGATCGCTCGTACCGGGCGACCGGCGATGGTGATGGCGCCGAACAAAACGCTGGCGGCGCAGTTGTATTCTGAGTTCCGCGAATTTTTTCCGAGCAACGCCGTTGAATATTTTGTTTCATACTACGATTACTACCAACCGGAAGCGTATGTTCCGGCGCGCGATCTGTTCATCGAAAAAGATTCGTCGATCAACGAACACATCGAGCAGATGCGATTATCGGCAACCAAAGCGATTCTGGAGCGCTCCGATTGCATCATCGTGGCGACGGTGTCGGGCATTTACGGTATTGGCGACCCGTCCGAATATCACGCGATGATTCTGCATGTGCGCCAGGGCGACAAGACAACGCAGCGTGACATCATCCGGCGGCTGACTGAAATGCAATACCAGCGCGCCGAAATGGATTTCAAACGCGGTACGTTTCGCGTGCGCGGCGACGTTATTGACGTTTTTCCTGCTGAACACGCCGAGAGCGCGTTGCGCATCAGTCTGTTTGATGATGAGGTAGAAACGTTGCAACTGTTCGATCCTTTATCGGGGCGCGTTCGTCAGAAAATCGCCCGGTTTACGGTTTTTCCATCGTCGCATTACGTCACCGGCCGCGAGAAAACACTGGCGGCGGTGGAAGCGATCAAAGAGGAGTTGGTGCAACGCCGCGAACAATTCCTGACGGAAGGCAAGTTGGTGGAAGCGCAGCGCATCGAGCAGCGCACCCGTTTCGATCTGGAAATGATGGTTGAAATCGGTTTTTGCAAGGGCATTGAAAATTATTCGCGTCACTTGACGGGGCGCGCGCCCGGTGAGCCGCCGCCGACGCTGATGGATTATCTGCCGAAGAATGCGCTGATGTTCATCGACGAGAGCCATGTGACGGTGCCGCAAACGGGTGGAATGTACAAGGGGGATCGTGCGCGCAAGGAAAATCTGGTGAATTACGGTTTTCGTTTGCCGTCGGCGCTCGACAATCGCCCCTTACGTTTCGATGAATTTGAAAAATTACTACCGCAGACCATTTTCGTTTCGGCGACGCCGGCCGAATATGAAGCAAAACACGCGGGGCAGGTAGTCGAGCAAGTGGTACGGCCGACCGGGCTGGTTGATCCTGAAGTGGACGTGCGACCGGCACAGACGCAGGTGGACGATCTGCTTGGCGAGATTTCGGAGCGCGTCGCCAGAAAAGAACGTGTGCTGGTGACGACGTTGACTAAGCGGATGGCCGAAGATTTGACCGAGTATTTGGCTGAACACGGGGTTCGTGTGCGCTATCTGCACTCGGACATTGACACCGTTGAGCGTGTCGAGATCATCCGCGATTTGCGCTTGGGCGAGTTCGACGTGTTGGTCGGTATCAACCTGTTGCGGGAGGGGCTGGATATTCCCGAAGTTTCCCTGGTGGCGATTCTCGATGCCGACAAAGAAGGATTTTTGCGTTCGACGCGCTCGCTGATCCAAACCATCGGTCGCGCGGCGCGTCACATTCACGGCACGGCGATTCTCTACGCCGACCAGATGACCGATTCGATGAAAGCGGCACTTGATGAAACCGAACGGCGGCGGCGCAAACAGGTTCAGTACAACGAAGCACACGGGATCACGCCGCGCGGCGTCACCAAGCGCGTGACCGACATCATCGACGGCGTGTATGAACCGGAAAAAGAAAAGAAAGGATACAAAGCCGCTGAGAAGCGGGGGCGTTATCAGACAAAGAGCGGGAAGAAGGGTGACCACCTGTCAGAAGAAGCGTTGGAGAAAGAATGGCGTGCGCTCGAAAAAGCCATGTTCGAAGCGGCGCGCAATCTGGAATTCGAGCGGGCGGCGGAACTGCGCGACCGCTTGCATGAGATTCAGCGGACGCTGGTGGGGGTTGAGGCGAGGGATTGAGGTTCAGCGGAGGAGCGTTTTTGCTGTATTCCGGGCGTTTTTGGTGTTTGCTGACGGTTTTCTGATTGATGGGTAGACTCGCCTGGTGAAAATTTTTATTTTTAGCAATTTACGAGGCGCCAATGCGCTAAACTATTCTTTAAAGAGGCGCGTTGCCAGGCGCTGCGGAAACCATCTTTTTGGGAGAACACCATGACCATTGAACCCTTACTCATCGGCAAGCACGGCGAACAGGACGTTGCCCTGTTGCCCGGGCTGGCCAATCGCCACGGTCTCATCACCGGCGCGACCGGTACCGGTAAAACGGTGACCTTGCAGGTTTTAGCCGAGCGTTTCAGCAGCATCGGCGTTCCGGTTTTTATGGCCGATGTCAAAGGCGATCTGGCCGGAATGTCGCAGGCGGGCGCGCCGTCGGAAAAATTCAAGCAGCGTTTGCAGGCATTGCAATTACCCGAGCCGGAATATGGCGCGTTTCCGGTGGTGTTCTGGGATGTGTTCGCCAAGCAGGGGCACCCGCTGCGGGCGACGGTTTCGGATATGGGACCACTGTTGCTGTCGCGTATCTTGATGTTGAACGACACGCAAGAAGGCGTGTTGACGATGGTGTTCAAGATCGCCGATGACCAAGGGCTTCTGCTTCTCGACCTCAAGGACTTGCGCGCGATGCTGCAATTCGTCGGCGAGAACGCCAAGGAATTCGTGACCAAGTACGGCAATGTTTCGGCGGCGAGCATCGGCGCGATTCAACGTGGGCTGTTGTCGCTCGAGCAGCAAGGCGGAGAACTTTTCCTCGGTGAACCGATGCTCAATATCGACGACCTGTTGCAAACCGATCAGGGGCGCGGCGTGGTTCACATTCTGGCGGCGGATCAGTTGCTCAATTCGCCGATGCTGTATTCGACGATGTTGCTGTGGTTGCTGTCCGAATTGTTCGAGCGCCTGCCCGAAGTCGGCGACCCGGAAAAGCCGAAATTGGTGTTCTTCTTCGATGAGGCGCATTTGCTGTTCAAGGATGCTCCGCGCGCGTTGCTCGACAAGATCGAACTGATCGTGCGGCTGGTGCGCTCGAAAGGCGTCGGTGTTTATTTTGTTACGCAGAACCCGACCGATATTCCAGACAATGTGCTTGGCCAGCTTGGCAACCGCGTGAACCACGCACTGCGCGCTTTCACTGCGCGCGACCAGAAAGCCGTCAAAGCAGCGGCGCAAACGCTGTGCGCCAACCCCGCGATCAACACTGAAACGGCGATCACCGAGCTTGGTGTCGGCGAGGCATTGGTGTCGTTTCTCGACGAAAAGGGACGCCCCAACAAAGTGGAACGTGTTTATATTCTGCCGCCGGCTAGCCGCATCGGCCCGATCAGTGAAACTGAGCGTCGGCAGATGCAGGCGCGCTCATTGCTGAGGGGCGTTTACGATCAAACGATCGATCGAGAATCGGCTTACGAAAAACTGGCGGAGCGGGCAGCGCAGACAGCGCCGCAAAATTCGCCAAGTGCGGGCGGAGCGGCAACGAAAAGCAGCGGCGGGGGCTTGTCCGATATTTTGTTGGGCAACAACCGCCGCGACGGCATTCTGACGGCCGCAACCAAGAGCGTGATACGCAGCGCCAGTTCGTCCATCGGACGCGAAATTGTGCGCGGCGTTCTGGGGTCGTTGCTGGGGGGGAAGGGAAAGAAATAAGAGGAAAAATAATGGCCGCGAAGGCAAAGTCGGTGGCGGTAAACATCCCTTCGGAAGAAGCGCTCAAAGCACTTGTCGGGGCGAAGGCTTTTGCGGCATGGCGGGAGGTTGTTGATTTTGTTTCCGCCCATTACGAGATGGAAACGCTCTGGGGGAAGGGCGGGAACGCCGGGGTTTACGAATACAAGTTCCGAAAGAGCGGCAAAACGCTTTGTGCGTTGTATCCGCGCGAAAAAGGCTTCGGGTTCAGGATGGTGTGCGGGAAGGCGGAGCGTGAAAAATTTGAAGCGGAAAGACAGCACTTTTCACCGGAAACGCAAAAAGTTTTTGATGATGCCCATCAATATCATGACGGCAAATGGTTGATGCTTGATGTGAAAGACAAGTTCTTTCTTGACGACATACGGAAGCTGTTGCTGATCAAAAAAAAGCCCAATAAAAAGTAATTTTTCATGGCGGCAAAATCACTGGGGTTAGCGCGATTACCTTACCATTTGTATAGATACCATGCCTTGAGGAGGAAGGCGAACGGAGTTCAACCCACGCGAGCGATCAGATCATGTTCCGTCGCCGCTTCAATGTTGACCTTAACGAATGTTCCCGGCAGCAGATGGTGGCCATCGGCGATTTGCACGAGGCCGTCGATTTCAGGAGCGTCGGCAGTAGAACGCGCAAGCGCGATGACCGTTTTTTTGCGACCTTGTTTGGCCTCCGCCTGTTGATCGACGAGTACGGTCAACGTCTGCCCGATCTTGTTTTGCAGGCGTTGGGCGCTGATTGCAGCTTGTGCCGCCATGAAGCGCTCCAGCCGTTTCTGCTTGATCTCTTCGGGAACAGCGTCGGGCAAGGCGTTGGCAGCAGCGCCGTTCACCGGTGAGTACGGAAAAGCGCCGACGCGATCAAGCTGCGCCTCTTCAAGAAACTGCAACAGCGTTGAAAAATCCTCTTCGGTTTCTCCCGGAAAGCCAACGATGAAAGTACTGCGCAGGGTCAATTGCGGCAGCGCGCGTCGCCAGATGCGGATGCGGTCGATCACCTTCTCCGGCGCTGCGGGGCGTTGCATCGCTTTCAGGATGCGCGGGCTGGCATGTTGCAGCGGCATGTCGAGATAGGGCAGAAGCCCGCCGTCACTTTCTGCTGTGTCGCACATCAGCGCCACCACATCGTCAACGTGCGGGTAAGGGTAAACATAGTGCAGTCGTATCCATGCCTGGTGGGCGCGTCCCAGTGCATCGAGTTCCTGCGCCAGAACGGCGATACGGGTTTTCAGCGGCCGTCCCTGATGGAAACCGATACGGTAACGGATGTCAGCGCCGTAAGCGCCGGTATCCTGCGAGACGACGAGCAATTCGCGCACACCGGCATTCAATAACTTTTCTGCTTCGTGCACAACATTGCCGATCGGAAAAGAAACGAGCGAACCGCGCAGGCTGGGGATGATGCAGAACGTACAATGATGATTACAGCCTTCGGAAATTTTCAGATAAGCGTAATGGCGCGGCGTCAGCTTGATGCCTTGCGGCGGAATAAGATCGACAAACGGTTCATGCGGGCGCGGCAGATGGGCATGGATCGCTTGTAGCACTTTATCGGTAGCGTATGGGCCGGTGACGGCAAGAACGCGCGGGTGCGTTTCGCGCACAAAAGCGCCGCCGTCGCGCGCGCCGAGGCAGCCGGTAACGATGACTTTGCCGTTCTCGGCGAGCGCTTCGCCGATGGCGTCCAGCGATTCAGCGACCGCCGCATCAATGAAGCCGCAGGTGTTGACGACGACCAGATCAGCGCCTTGATAGCTCTCGGCGATATCGTACCCCTCCGCTTTCAGGCGGCTCAGAATGTGCTCGGAATCGACCAGCGCCTTGGGGCAACCGAGCGAGACAAAGCCGATACGTGGAGAAGAAGATGTGCGGGTAAGCGTCATGTGTTGAGCGTTGATGAAGCAAATTTATAAAACAAAAAAGCCGGCCAACTTTTCGAGTTAACCGGCTTTACTGGACTTCTTTGGACACTATTGGATCATCATATGGTGCCGACGATGAGACTCGAACTCATACGGCTTTCGCCACTGCCCCCTCAAGACAGCGTGTCTACCAATTTCACCACGTCGGCAGGTCGTGCGCTTTCAAGTGCGCGATTGTAGCGTTTTTTTACGGTTTCGGCGCTGACTCTCCGGAGGATTTTTCTCGCGGCGTTGGTACCGGTGCGACGGGAACGTCAGGCGCAGTGTTCGCGGTCGGCGTGCTGGTAGTTGGCGCCGAAGGCACGTCGGCGGGTTGTGCTGGTTTGGTTTGCGCCGGCTGCTCCGCTGGTTGTGTTTTCGCGGCACGATCCATGATGCTGCCGCCGATGGTTGATCCCGAGTGCTGGGCGCTGTAATAAGTCAGGCCGAGGCTTGTAATGAAGAAGGCCGTTGCCAAAGCCGCTGTCGCCCGCGACAGAAAGTTGGCTGAGCCCGCCGAGCCAAAAATGCTGCCGGAAGCGCCGCTTCCGAACGCTGCGCCCATATCGGCACCCTTGCCGTGTTGCAGCAGAACAAAGCCGCAAATCGCTACGGCAATCAGGATGTGGGCGACCCACAAAATGTTTTCAAGAAATCCCATCTTTTCACTCCACCATCAGGCTTGTGCGGCCTGAGCAATCGCTAAAAATTCTTCTACGTTAAGCGAGGCGCCGCCCACTAGCGCGCCATCGACATCGGTAATATTCAACAATGCTGCGGCATTGCCTGCCTTGACACTGCCACCATACAGCAGGCGGGTGCCTGTTACGCCCGCCTGATTCAGTTGTTTGCGCAACAACGCATGAACCTCGCGCACATCTTCTTCGAGGGCAGCCTGGCCGCTGCCGATTGCCCAGACTGGCTCATAAGCAACAACCAGTTTGTGCTTCGTTTCCGGCGAGGCGTGAGCCAGCACTGCTGCTAACTGTCGCGTCACCACTTGCGCCGTCTCGCCGCGCTCACGCTCGGTCAGCGTTTCTCCGACGCAAACGATCGGTGTCATTCCGACCGTTGCCACGGCCTGCGCCTTGCGGGCGACAGCCGCATCGTCTTCGCCATAAAGGCTACGTCGCTCGGAGTGGCCGACAATGGCACAACTGCATCCGAAGTCGGCCAGCATCGTCGCCGATACCTCTCCAGTGAACGCGCCTTTCGCATGTTCGCTGACATTTTGTGCGCCCCAACCAATAGTGCTGCCCTGCAACGCTTGCTGTGCCTGTGCCAGGTACGGGAAAGGCACGCATACCGCTAACGCATCGCTGGGTCGACAACCTGCCTTCAACGCGGCGAAGCGCGCGGCATTTTCTCGCTCGTTGCCGTGCAGCTTCCAGTTACCGACGATGTATTTGGCGGCGACCATCCCACGTTCCGATTCTGGCAAACTTGGTATTATACGCGTTATGAGCAGACCAGCGCTAGTGCCACAGCGCGATGACAGGCATAAAAACCTCACTATCGAAGCTATTGACATCTGTCGGTTTCTTTTATACTCTATCCGCATATTATGACAGGGAATCCTGCATCCGTTGTTTCGGGGGCTGATAGGAAAGGGAGAAACCCGATGCAACGCTTACATTCCCGCGGCTTCAGTCTGATCGAGTTGGTGGTCGTTCTCGCCCTGATCGCCGGTACTATGGCGATGGCTGTTCCGACCATGGGCGATTTGCTGACCAAAAGCCGCCAGCGTAATTTGGCTAAAGCCATTGATCATGCCATTACGATCGCCCGTACCGAGGCCATCAGGCGCAACGCGCGCGTCAACCTCTGTATCTCCGCTGACCAGCAAACCTGTACTCAAAAAGGCGGCTGGGAGCAGGGATGGATCATCTATCCCGATACCAGTCGCTCGCTGGAGGTTAAAGAAGACATTGCCCATTACGAATCAGCGGGCACTTTTTTCAACCTTACGGCTATCGGAAACCAGCCGGTCAGGAGCTATCTTTCCTTCGTCAGCAGCGGTAGGCCGTTGCTATTGGGCGGGGCTTTTCAAGCGGGCACTATCACAGTCTGCGCGCCGGGGCAAAAGGCTATTGAGGTTGTTATGGCTGCTACTGGCCGCACGCGTATCGAAAACACCTCGGCATCGTGCCCGTAAGCCTTTTCAGGAAGGGCGTTGGCGTATCGCTCTGGTTGGCAGAGGCAAAGCAGGAATAGGCTCTATTTTTGACAACGTCAGCGTTATTTTTCTTGATATTGTTCAATTGGAGTTGAATAATCGCCCAATGGAGACAAAAACCGCCACTACCGTTTTTGAAGTCCTGGCTTCCGAGGCCCGGCTGGCCGTTTTTCGGCTGCTGGTCCGGTACGCGCCGGATGGTCTGGTGGCCGGCGACATTGCGCGGCTGCTGGACATTCCCAAGACCAATCTTTCGTTCCACCTGAAAGCGCTGGTCCACGGCAAGCTTGCCAGCAGGGAACGCGAGGGCCGCAACACGCGCTACAAGGCCAATATTGCGCTGATGCTGGAAATCATCGCCTACCTGAGCCATGAGTGCTGCCGCGGCAACGCCGCTCCGGCGGGTCGGGCCGCGCCGCAATCGCCATCCACCTGTTGCGAAAACAAACAACCGTAACCCAAAAGGAAATTTCCATGAGCGATCCATCCAGCGAACAAATCCGGCAAACCGTACGCGCCGGATATGCGGCCATTGCCGCCGGGCAACAGTCCTCGTGCTGCGGCGGCGAATCGAGCGGCGGGGGCGGATGCTGCGGCGGGCCGCGCGGCAACCAGGCCGACCCGGCGCGGCTGGCGCAGGCCGTGGGCTATGACGCGCAAAGTCTGGCCAACCTGCCAGCAGGCGCCAACATGGGCCTTTCATGCGGTAACCCGCTGGCCATTGCCGCCTTGCAGGAAGGGCAAACCGTGCTTGACCTGGGCAGCGGCGGCGGCTTCGACGTGTTTTTGGCGGGCCAAAAAGTGCAAGCCTCGGGCCGCGTGATCGGCGTGGACATGACGCCCGAAATGCTGACCGTGGCCCGCAACAACATCGCGCCATACCGCCAGCACACGGGCTTGGACAACGTGGAATTTCGCCTCGGCGAAATCGAAAACCTACCCGTACCCGACGCCAGCGTGGACGTGGTGCTCTCCAACTGCGTCATCAACCTCTCACCGGACAAACCCCAGGTCTGGCGCGAAATCTTCCGCGTGCTCAAACCGGGCGGCAAGGTGGCCGTTTCCGACCTGGCCCTGCTCAAGCCCCTGCCCGACGACATCCGGCAAATGGCCGCCGCGCTGGTCGGTTGCGTGGCGGGAGCGGCGTTGGTGGAAGAGACACGCGCCATGCTGCAACAGGCCGGCTTCACCGCCATCGCTCTCACGCCCAAGCCCGACTACGTGCGCAACATGCAGGACTGGAACGACCCGCTATACCGGCAAATCGCGCAGACTTTGCCGCAGGGCCAAGAGATGGCCGATTACGTGGTCAGTTTGTCGATCGAGGCGCGGAAATAGCGAATGGCGGCGCTCCCCATGCCTCCTTCCACCCTCCAGCGCCTGTCCTTCCTCGACCGTTACCTGACGCTGTGGATCTTCCTGGCCATGTTCGTCGGCGTGGGCCTGGGCTGGGCCGTGC